>ENA-OQAN01000562-OQAN01000562.1-human-gut-metagenome-genome-assembly--contig:-NODE-562-length-19382-cov-2.147131_pt1 | contig 19382 bp, 22 predicted proteins | sample MGYA00242735_ERZ504527 | MGnify/ENA primary metagenome ERZ504527 (study PRJEB26092, sample SAMD00036230) | human gut metagenome | host: Homo sapiens | study: EMG produced TPA metagenomics assembly of... | reverse complement strand
AAAAATTACCTTTCAGGGGACAAAATTCCTGTCAAAATGATTTCGAAGTTAACATTTAAAGGTATTCCATATTGGTCGCTTCTTGGTTGATACGTTCTTTCTTTATTATCTTTATAAATCTTATCAAGAACTGGAAGTAAGGAGAATGTATATCCATTATGCATCTGTCCCGGATAGTCATTCATACAATTTAGTGCTAAATATCTTCGATATATTGTTTTTTAAATCTTTCTTTTCAATCTTAGAACTCATTTTCGTCACCTCCTGCATTTTCTTCAGCTGCTAGCTGATTATTCTGTGATGTTACCATAACTAATACAAACATAATTCCTAATAGAGTTACTGCAATCGTCGGCATACTTAAATATGCTGCTAAAATAAATCCGATAAAGAAATATGGTGACATCTTTTTTGTAATTACCATCTGGAGTAAGAGTGCAAACCCTACTGCCGGCAAAAGATTTGCAGAAGCTGCCAAGCCATTAATAATTACTTTTGGAATTGCATTTACTGCAGCTTCCACTGCTGCACTTCCTGCAAAGATGCAAACAAAAGCATAAGCAAAATACACTACAAAACAGGTGAAAACAGAACCCATTATATATATTCTAGAAGCACCTTTAGAATCATCTTTTTCAAGATATTTCATCATAATCTGTCCAAAAGCTGCATTCATCAATTTACATCCAATGAAAATGAATCCAACCTACAATGACAATTGGCAATGCCATTGCAGTTGCTACTGCCTTTCCACCTCCAGTTAAAATTGCAAAAGCAGTACATATGGCTCCCGCAGAAGTATAATCCGGGCTGACTGCTGCTCCAATTGGAAATGAACCGATAAACATTAATTCCAAAACACTTCCCATAATCACACCTTGCACCGGATCTCCCAAAACAGTCCTGTTAATGTTGAGACTACAATCGGACGTCCAACTTGAGGGAATCCGTAAATCCATTCACTTTTACATAAACCTAATACAAGCCCCACTAATATTGCTTTTATTAACATCTTTTTTCCTCCTAACTTTCTAATAGTTTTTCATCTACATGTGTAATAGCTTCTGTCGGAACTTGCTGAATGTCAATTTCTATGTTTTTTGCAAGCAGTTTTTTCAGCGTCTTTACATCTTCTGATGTTACATTAATTGCTTTGCTTAATGCTTTTGTATTTTCATTTGCAGGCAATACACCAAGATTCACATAATTTAATTCTGGTATTTCCTTTGCCAACCTCTCCACATCCTGAATATTATTTACAACAATAAACATTTTATATTTATCTGTCACTCCTGATTTGATTGATTTTACAGAATCTTCAATCGATTTAATTACTAATTTCATTCCCTGTGGCTTGGAAAGTCTTAACATTGACTGGCGCATTTCATCTTTTGCAACCTCATCATTGGCAACTAAAATACAATCTGCTCCAATATGACGTGACCATGAAATAGCTACCTGTCCATGTACCAACCGATAATCTACTCGCAATAATTTAATCATCCACAATTCCTCCTTTTTAATCAAATACTACACTTACGCGATATGCTCCAGGTACAATTGCTGCCTCAAATGCCTGTTCCACATCATCTAATTTATATTTTGCTTCTACTAATTTTGATAAATCGATTTTCTTTTCTCTCATCAGCTCTGCAGCTCTTTCAAAATCACATTTGTCTGCAGAAAAAGTTCCAATTAATTCCATTTTACGATAATGAATTAAGTTAGAATCAACATGCAGCTCCGGTGCAGGATACCCCGCTGCAAACATTAAAATTCTTCCATGCAGCCGTTTAATCATTTCCAATGCCTGATCGTTGGCTGCTGTCACTCCTACTGCCAAAATAACTGCATCTACACCTCGTCCATCCGTCCATTCTTTAACTGCTTCTACCGGATCTTTTTCTTTTACATCAACAACATTTAACCCAAGTTCTTTAGCAACTTCAATTTTTTTGTCCATCATTTCTGTAATCATGACTTCACAGCCTTCTGCTTTCGCTACCAATGCATTCAAAACACCCATCGTTCCTGCACCAATAACAACTATTTTTTCTCCCTGCTGTACACGAAGTTTCCGAATTCCCTGACATACAGTTCCAACCGGCTCTACAAATGCTGCTTCTGACGGATCCATGTTCTGATTTAATTTAAATAAAGAACGATAAGGTTTGATTACGTATTCAGAGCAACCAAATCCTCCGTGATATCCATCTGGAGACAGCTTGTTTCTTCCAGCCCCCAAGGTAACACATTCACTGGTCAATCCCTTTTTACAAAATTCACACTCACCACAATTATCATATCCGATTCCAACCATTTCGCCAACTTCAAATTCCTTTACATCAGAACCCATATCTACTATAGTTCCTGCAAATTCATGTCCCCATGCCATAGGAAACATCAGATTTTTTCTTGCTCCTGTATACTGCCCATAATCTGTCGTACAAATATTACAGGCACCATTTTTAATCAATACTTCATCGCTTTTAACGCCGGAATTTCTCTTTCATGTACTTTTACGACACGTTCTGCTTCCAAAACTGCAAATCTTGTTGTCTTTCTTTCACTCATTTCCTTCTACCTCTTTCTATTATAAATTTTGCCTTATGATATGATATGTTTTCTCATAAACCTTAAAAGGCTCCAAAAAGTATTTACTATCTGTATATTCCAACACAAAAATGCCCAGAAAAACGATTGCGATCAAAAATATCCAATATTTCTTTTATGTCAGCTTCTCCATCTCCCCATGCCAGATGTGAACGGATACCATTTTTATAATCCATAAAATGACAATGATTTAGTTTTTTCCCAAATGTATCAAAATAATCTTGTATAGATTCCTTAGCATTGTAAATTGTATGAATATCTGCTGTAATTGTAAATGCTTTAGAATTCACTTCCTTCATCATCTGTTTTAAATCGCTGATAGTATTTACTAATGTGGTACTTTGCCTGGATAATGTTTCCATTGTCAAAGACACCCCATATTTTTCAGCAAATCTGCACAATTCGCCAACCATCCAGACACTACGATCCCATGCTTCCTGTCTTGTCTCAGAATAAGACTGCCAGCCGGATGTAATCAAAAGTTTCGGACACGATAATTCATGTGCTGCTAGAATCATATTCTGAAAATACTGTTTTGCTTTTTCTCTTAACTCTGTCTTTTTTACTGCCATATGAAATGGATTCGGACAAGATTGTCTAGGAGTAATGCTTACTATACGGATATCATACTGACTCATTAGTTTTTTAATATATTTTGTATCTTCATAATTATTACTGTCAACGAAATAATGGGAACCGCAGGTCCAAAGATCCATAGAATGATAACCAATCTCTGCGATTGATTTCATATAATCATTCAGTTCATAAAACCGATATATATGATTCATTGGGGCAAATTGTTCAATTCCCAATGTTTTTACCATCTGTTCTCAGACCCGAATAATTTCATATAATGTTCTAACTCTGCTTGGAATCCTGCCACACCTGCTGCAATTGTCTGCTGCAAATTCATCTTTTTCGGTGTAAATTCATCTTTTCCGGAACCATGAACTTCTGTGGAAGCAAGGGCTTCTCTTAATGCCTGCTTTCCTGCCTCACTGACATCTGTATTTAAATTTACTTTCTGAATTCCTGTTCTTACTGCTTTTGCAAGATTTTCATCCCCTGTTCCAGAACCTCCATGCAATACTAATGGGACTGGTACTTCCTTAGATAAATGATCTAAAAGTTCAAATTCCAAATGTGGTTCTCCTTTGTATACTCCATGAGAAGTTCCAACTGCAACTGCCAGACAATCAACTCCGGTTTCTTCCACATACTTTAATGCTTCTTCTAATTTGGTAAGTCCTGCATCTCTTGTTTCTTCATATTCAGCACCCTGTCCTACATGTCCAAGTTCTGCCTCTACCGAAGTTCCTACTGCATGAGCGATTTTTACAATTTCTTTTACTTCTTCTACATTCTTTTCATAAGCACATGTAGAACGATCAATCATAACAGAACTAAATCCTGCATGAATTGCTTTTACAATATCTTCATAAGCTCCACCGTGATCTAAGTTTAGAGCAAATGGTACTTCTGGATACTGTTTTTCATAATATCTTGCAATATCAGCACATTCATAAATTCCATGAACTGCTGCAACATCTAAAATAATCGGTGCTCTTAATTTTTTCGCTGCTAAAAAACATGCCTCAATAGTTTCTCTATTAAATACATTCGGTGCTGCAACTCCATACCCTTCTTTTTTTTGCTTTTGCTAACAATTCTCCCATTGGTATCATCATAATCGTTATTCTCCTTTCGGCTTTTCAAATTTCATCACTGTTTATCCGGATGTCTTTATATAAAACAAAAAGCATGCCAACTTAGTGTCATGCTTTTGTCAAAATATTTAATTTTCCTCGAAAAACCTCATATTCCCGCTAAAATATCATAAATATAACCAATTTCAGAAATTGGAATTTTCACACTATAAGTCTTTTCAATCACACTAAACGCTGCCTGTATCTGACGAATTTCCTTTTTGTGAATTTTTTGAAACTTATCTTTCTCTGGATAATCTTCAATTGCCGAATTACGAATCAAACGTTCTGTCAAGCAGCCCACATGAATAAAAAGATTAATTTTTGTACTATTTTTTAGCTTCCTTCCTGTCAAAAACTCATACTGTTTCATTGCCTCTTCAATATGCATTAAATTTTTTTTTCCGTGTCTAAAATTGTCAAAAATCCTAATAAACGGTTCATAGAAAAATTTCGTATTAAATTATCATTCAATTTTTCCATAGAAACTGCGTCCGCAACATTTTTCAACATATTAATCATCTGTTCCGTTGCTGCTCCGGAAACTAATTGTTCCAATGGAATAAACTTTTCCTGTCCTATTTGGGGATTTTTTGTACCTACAATTCCTAAGACTTCACACTTCTGGTAGATTCCTTTCACAATTTCCACATTTTGTAGTTGATCATAATCATAAGAAATCACTTGAATATCCATTTCTTTTGGAATACTGTTTTCAATCAACAGACGAATCTGCTCCGCCGTTCCTGTGCCGGTAATGCAACAAGTTAAAATAGTTTTTTGTTTTTGTATTTGAGGATATATGATTTTATACTCCGTTTCATTCTCCTCTTCAAGAATCCGAACAATATCTTCTAATTTCTCTTCCTTTTGAATCAATTCTCCTGCCATAATTGCCATTTGTGTTGAAATATTATTCATTACAACGAGCGGTGATTTTAAATTTTCTTCAAAAGATCGATAAATTTCCCTTAAAGAACCCATATCAACCATTAAAATAATTCCATGGCTGACATCATTTTTTTCTACATACTCTTTCATCCATTGCACGACGTCGGATACATTTTTCTCAATTGGCATATCCACAGATTCAAAAATATTTTCATCCAATATTCGGTTAGCAACATCTGCAACACTGCTTGCTGTCGCATATCCATGGGCTAAAATTACTGCTCTTGGTCTTTTCCTGGAAAGGGAAACATTTAAAAGACTTCGAATATAATTGTCAATGGAATTAAATCTTCTTGTGTTGACACAATATCCATTTTAGAAGACAGAATATTAAGAATCCGCTTTGCAATATGAATTTCCTTCGGATACTCTTCTAATATATACTGCATCAATTCATTGGGAATGAAAATATTTTGTTTCCGAAAGTGTTGATTCATACAGAAAAAATACGCCGTAATCGCATGGAGACTATTTCCTCCAAACTGAACATTACAACTGTACTCTACATATCGAAACGCTTCCTGCACGCTGTTTACAATATATTTACGCATAGTATTTTCATTTTCAGAATTCTGATTATAAATCAAACAATCCAATACATCATTAACTGTGTGCATGCATCGTTTTTCAAACTGTTCCTTTGCATAATTCTGACTGCGAAATTCTCCAAAAATAGCAATCAATTTTTCAAACAGTTCTTGATGATAATCTTTTCCGTTCTTATCTCCAGATAATATTTCCTGTATTGGGGCGTTCGGATAAATTTCTACCGTATCATAATTTCCAATTTTATTTTCCGCTTTCTCTGCAATCCCCTTTAACACATCTTCCGGAAGATGCTCCAAATGTATATCAATTTCATTTTTTCGTTTCTTTTTTGCATATGCAGTTGCACAAATAAATTTTATTTTATTCTCTAAATCTCCAATATTTCCTTGATAAAGATGATTTAACAACGCTTCAATTACATTACCAGACACTTTCATCTTCTTATCCAACACCTTACTTTCTTCTATAAAGAAATGGTAAATAAACTGCAAACGTTCTTGCTCTCCTCTCTCTCTCAAAGAAGGTATCTGTACAACAATAGGTATTCTTCTTAAAAATGTATCTAGAAAAATTTGATTCCAAATTTTCTGTGGTAGCCATGACCATCCGCACTTTTGCTTTATGCCATCCTTCACTTTCTCCCATTCTTCGAAAAATTCCTTGATCCAGAAAGACAAACAGCTTTTCTTGACTTTCACTGTTTAATCGATGCACCTCATCTAGAAATAACATTCCACCGTCTGCTGCCTCCAACAATCCCTTGGTTGTTGCATAAGCTCCAGTAAAAGCTCCCTTGACGTACCCGAACAAATTACTGGACAATAATTCAATATTATTTACGTACTGAGCACAGTTCATAATTATAAAAGGAGCATCCGGCTTAAGAATTCCTTCTTGCACTGCAAATTCATAAATTTTTCTTGCCATAAAACTTTTCCCTGATCCGGTCGGCCCGTGAAGAAACACTGGAAGACTGGTATTGGGATAAAAAATAGAAGTTTTCATCTGTTCAATTGGGTTTTTTAAACTTCCATTAGAACCAATCAGATTTTGAAAAACATCCTGTTCTTCTACAAAATTTATTTCCTGTTTTTCTTCCTTTTGGATGCCATTTTTCCGCTTATTTTCATCTAAGAGGTCATTCACACTAGCATAAACATCCTTGACACTGTAAAAAATTTTCAAATACTTTTTTATCTAGAAAGCGAACCGGTCTTGTATTAATTTTAAAAAATGTTTTTCCAATTTCTTGATTCAGATAATAGCTGACTGTATTTCTTTTTACTTGAAAATATCCGGCAATTGCTTCCGCTGTCAGCACAGTATCTAATTCTTCCAAGCTAATTTTTGCTGTATTTTCTTTTACATATTGAATAATGGAATCTTTCAGCAACTTTCTCTCTCCTTTTCTCATTTTTGTATTATTATTATATATACAATACTTTTCATCTGCAACCCTCTAAATTTTCACACTAACACTTGGCATCATTCTTGCTTTATAAAAAAATATCATTTAAATTGAACTATTTTTAATAACGAGGTGTATAAAAAATGAAGAAAAAACTTTTAATTGCAACACACAGTGTATTTGCTGATGGAATCAAAAATGCTATGGAACTTGTAACTGGAGAACAAAATTCTGTTTCTACTTTATGTGCATATACCAATGACATGACAGAGGTAGAAACTCCTATCAAAGAAATTATTGATGCGTTATGTGATGACGAAGAATTAATTGTAACAACAGATATTTTCGGCGGAAGCGTCAATAATGAATTTATGAAATATCTTTCAAAATCAAATATTCACCTGATTGCTGGAGTAAATCTTCCCTTACTTTTTGAACTAATTTATGAATCTTGAATCGGAAAACACAGTTCAAATGATTGAAAATGCAATACAAAATGCCAAAGAACAATTGCAATACTGTAATCCTTTAATACAATGTTCTATTACAGAAGAAAACTTTTAGTAAGATTTGGAGTGTGATGAAATGAATTTCAGCCCTAAAACTACTTTAGTGCAAACCCAAACATTATCTCAAACACAACTACAGTCTTTAAAAATACTGTCTTTGGATAATTTTGAGTTAAATAACTTCCTTCAAAATGAATATATTGAAAATCCTTTGCTAGATTATAATGAAAATTCAAATCTTCCTTCATGGAATCAATATGTTTCCTATTCCTCCGCTAAAGAAGACGAGGATATTTACAAAGAAATCCCTGACTTTTCGGAGAATGGAATCAAAGAATTCCTTCTGGATCAGTTAAACCAAAGAAATTTTTCAGATTTACAGTGGACAGCAATGCAGACCATGATTGACTGTCTAGATGACTGTGGTTATTTTAAATTGTCGTTAAAGGATTTCAGTTCAATGGTTTGGTATTGATATATCTACTGTAAAATACTGCTTGGACATACTATCCTCTTTGGAACCATTAGGGATTTTTTCAAAAGATCTTCCACACTGTCTTTTACGTCAGTTAGAAGCAAGGCAGGAACTGACACCGGAACTCAATCAAATCATCCGTTATCATCTGGATGACATTGCTGCTGGAAAAATTAATACTATCACACAAAAACTTTCTATGTCTACACAGGATGTCCGAAAATGTATTGCAAAAATCAGAGAATTAAATCCACGCCCAATCTCTGGATTTCTTACTAATTCCACAGATTATATTGTGCCAGATATTCTTATAGATTATCAAGACAGCAGTTGGATTATTAGATTAAACGATCAGTGGATTGGAAATTATTCCCTCTGTGACTATTATTTAAATATGATGCATACTTCGCAGAGTCCGGAGTTAAAAGAATATTTCCGTAAAAAATACAATCGTGTGCAATTGATTATGCATAGTATTTGAACAACGCCGAGAAACAATCTTAAAAATTACATCTGCTGTTTTAGAGCGCCAAAAAGACTATTTTACTGGAAATAGCACATTAAAACCTATGACACTTGCCGATATCGCTTCTGATATTTCGATGCACACATCCACCATCAGCCGTGGAATCAAAAATAAATATCTCCAATACCCTTTTGGAGTGGTTTATTTGAAAGATTTATTCACATCTTCTGCTGGAAAAAAGGATAACAACAGCCCAATTACCGTAAAAAAACAATTGAAGGCTATAATCGCTTCTGAAAACCCTAACAAACCCTACAGTGATTCGACATTATCAAATTTATTAAAACAAAAAGGAATCAAAATTTCCAGACGTACTGTCGCAAAATATAGAGAAGAGATAGGAATTAAAAGTACATATAACCGAAAAATATATAACGAATAGAAAGGCCGCATCTGGAATCCGCAATGCAGAAATGGTACGAGAAATGATAAACGCTGGAGTAGACCAATTCGGAATCAGTCATTCCAGCGTCATGAAAATCATTTTGGAATTAGCTGCAATTGAAAAATCATCGTAATCTTTCTAATATTACTGCTATGTTACGAAACTGTATTCACAGCATTTCCGATACCGTAGCAACATGATGCCTTCATCCTTGCTACGGTAACATCACAATTATCATTGCTTTTGATAATTTCAGTCAATTTTTCTAAATACCTACTGCATCCAATTGGGAACTTCCAACATATTCTGACTACCTGAGTACAGAATACAATCCTATGTCAACAAAAAACAGTTAACACTAGACGATCTTTGTCTCATATAAAAAATTTTCAAAGAACCTCTTAATCACGTACTTTTATGTGTACTTCTCTTAATTGCTGTTCTGTAATCTCGCTTGGGGCTCCGTACATTAAATCCTGTGCAGTTCCGCTCATTGGGAAATCATTGATATAGCAGAAGCGGTATGCATTTTTCTCCAGTAAATCCAAACGGCTTCCCAGTTCATCTCTGATCTGCCCCGCATAGATGTAGGCTGCCTTTTCCGGCGCTGCCGATCTTGCGTCTGTCGTATATTTCTGAGCAACATTGTATTTTAATACATCTGCTCCAAAGGTTGATCCTGCCCCCTGTTTTGTACCGCTTCCAACTTCCTCATTGTCAAAGACACTGCACATCGTCACATAATCCTTAGAGCTTCACGATTTATTAATCGTTAAAGCGACAACCCCTTATTTTTATGCATAAAAATCCCCTCTGTGATTGCTCACAAAGGGGATTTTGATTTATTAGATTAAGATCATCTAAACAATAGGTAATGCCTATTTATCAGACATTTCTTTTAATCTGTTGTATTTAGCTTCTGCGTTTGCTTTAGCTTCTGCGAACAGTGCTTTAGCTCTTTCAGGGTTCTGACGAGATAATGCATTGTAACGAACTTCTCCCATGATGAAGTCTTCGTATTCTGTTGTAGGAGCTTTAGAATCTAAGTGGAATGGATTCTTTCCTTCAGCAGCTAATGCTGGGTTGAATCTGAACAGATTCCAGTATCCAGAAGTAACAGCTTTCTTTTCTTCTGTCTGAGCAATCTTCATTCCACCCTTGATACCATGGTTGATACATGGAGCGTATCCGATTACTAATGATGGTCCTGGATAAGCTTCAGCTTCAGCGATTGCTTTAACTGTCTGGTTGTAATCAGCACCCATAGCGATCTGTGCTACATATACATATCCGTAGCTCATTGCGATTGCTGCAAGGTCTTTCTTCTTAGTTCCTTTACCAGCTGCCTGGAACTGAGCGATTGCACCTAAGTTAGTAGATTTAGATGCCTGTCCACCTGTGTTAGAGTAAACTTCTGTATCGAATACGAATACGTTTACGTCTTCTCCAGATGCTAATACATGGTCAACACCACCGAATCCGATGTCGTATGCCCATCCGTCACCACCGAAGATCCACTGAGATTTCTTAGATAAGAATTCTTTCTTAGCAAGGATTTCTTTGGCAGCGTCACATCCACAAGCTTCTAATGCTGCTACTAATTTATCTGTAGCTGCTCCGTTCTTGCTTCCGTCTGCATATGTGTCTAAGTATTCAGCTGCTGCTGCTTTAACATCTGCGTTATCTGTAGATTCAGCTAATGCAACAACTTTTTCTTTTGTCTGTTCTCTTAATGTATTCTGTCCTGTGAACATACCTAAACCAAACTCTGCGTTATCTTCGAACAGTGAGTTAGCCCAAGCTGGTCCCTGTCCTTTAGCGTTTGTTGTGTATGGTGTAGCAGGTGCAGATCCACCCCAGATAGAAGAACATCCTGTTGCGTTTGCGATGTACATTCTTTCACCGAATAACTGAGTGATCAGTTTAGCGTAAGGTGTTTCACCACAACCAGCACATGCTCCTGAGAACTCAAGCATTGGCTGTCTGAACTGGCTTCCTTTAACGGAATCAGCTTTGAATTTAGCAAGTACTTCTTCTTTTGCTGGTAATTTCTGACCATAGTCATAAACTTCCTGCTGATCTCTCTGAGAATCTAATCCCTGCATTGTAAGAGCTTTTTCACCCTTCTTACCTGGACAGATGTTTACACAAGATCCGCATCCTAAACAGTCAAGAACTGTAACTGTCATAGCGAATTTGTATCCTGGCATTCCAGTCATATCAGCTGTCTTAGTAGCTGCTGGAGCTGCTTTAGCTTCTTCTTCTGTCATAGCTACTGGACGGATTGTTGCATGAGGACATACATAAGCACAGAAGTTACACTGGATACAGTTATCTGGATTCCAAGAAGGAACGTCTACTGCTACTCCACGTTTTTCAAATGCAGATGCACCTAAAGGCATATGTCCATCTACGTAAGGTACTAAATCGCTAACTTTAAGAGCGTTACCTTCCTGTCCGTTAACGTAGTTCTGTACGTTGTTGATGTAATCAACAAGAGGTTTGTTATCTCCCTTAGCTTCAACGAATAAGCTTTCTGTTTCAGCGTCAGCCCATTCAGCTGGAACTGGTACTTCAACGATAGCTTTTGCACCAGCATCGATAGCATCGTGGTTCATCTTAACGATAGCTTCACCCTTCTTGCTGTAAGAAGCTGTTGCAGCGTCTTTCATATATTTGATAGCATCTTCTTCAGGGATGATTCCTGATAATTTGAAGAATGCAGACTGTAATACAGTATTGATACGTCCACCAAGTCCGATTTCTTTACCGATCTTGATACCATCAATGATATAGAACTTAATGTTGTGTTTAGCTAAGTAAGCTTTTACCTGTCCTGGAAGATGTTCTCCAACTTCTTCTGGAGTCCAGCTGCAGTTTAACAGGAATGTTCCACCGTCTTTTAAGTCCTGAACCATGTTATATTTTGTTAAATATGGTGCACAATGGCAAGCAACAAAGTCAGCTTTGTTGATCAGGTATGTTGATTTGATTGGGTCATCTCCGAAACGTAAGTGGGACATTGTAACACCACCGGATTTCTTAGAATCATAATCAAAGTATGCCTGAGCATATTTGTCTGTATGGTCACCAATGATCTTGATAGAGTTCTTGTTAGCACCAACAGTACCGTCGGCTCCAAGTCCCCAGAATTTACAAGCTACGATGCTGTCTGGAGCTGTAACTGGAGTTTCTCCTCTTTCAAGAGATAAGTTTGTAACATCATCCACGATAGATAATGTGAATTCGTTTTTATCAACGTTTTCGAATGTAGCGATGATATCAGCTGGTGTAGTATCTTTAGAACCTAATCCATAACGTCCACCATTGATTGTGCAGCTTTCGAATTTTGTTCCTCTTAATGCGTTAACAACATCAAGGTATAATGGTTCTCTTGCTCCAGGCTCTTTAGATCTGTCTAATACGTTGATAACTTTTGCTGTATCAGGGATTGCTTCTACTAATTTCTCAGCAACGAATGGTCTGTAAAGACGAACTTTAACAACACCGACTTTTTTACCCTGTTTCATTAAGTAATCGATTGTTTCGTCGATTGTTTCACAAACAGATCCCATAGCGATGATTACGCTCTCAGCGTCTTCAGCTCCATAGTAGTTGAATAATTTATAATCTGTTCCGATCTTAGCGTTAACCTGATTCATGTAATCTTCAACGATTGCAGGGAAAGCATTATATGTTGAGTTAGCTGCTTCTCTTGCCTGGAAGAAGATGTCTGGGTCTGAGCTGATCCACGAAGAACTGGATGTTCTGGGTTTAAGCACTCAGCTCTGAATTTGTCGATTGCTTCATAATCAACCATATCTGCAAGATCATCATAATCCCACATTTCGATTTTCTGAATTTCATGAGATGTTCTGAATCCATCGAAGAAATGTAATACAGGAACACGTCCTTTAATTGTTGCTAAATGAGCTACTGCTCCTAAGTCCATAACTTCCTGAACACTAGAGCTGCAAAGCATTGCGAAACCTGTCTGACGACATGCATAAACGTCAGAGTGGTCACCAAAGATGTTCAGTGCGTGAGATGCAAGTGCACGAGCAGATACATCAAATACGCAAGGCATCTGTTCACCAGCGATCTTATACATGTTAGGGATCATTAATAACAGACCCTGAGATGCTGTATAAGTAGTTGTTAATGCACCAGCTGCTAAAGAACCATGTACAGTTCCTGCTGCTCCTCCTTCAGACTGCATTTCAACTAATTTTACAGGATGTCCGAAAATATTTTTCTTTCCCTGTGTTGCCCACTGGTCAGTTGACTCTGCCATTGGTGAGGATGGTGTAATAGGATAAATTGCTGCAGCTTCTGTAAAAGCATATGATACGTGTGCAGCGGCTGTGTTACCATCCATGGTTTTCATTTTTCTTGCCATGTTCTCTTCCTCCTAAAAAATCTCGTGTGAATATATTCACACATTGTTAATCTCTACGTCCACCTAGCATATGGGCGTAGAAAATATCACTACAACTTTCACAAGTTGCTTAAAACATAAACAAAGCTGTATACATATAACTTTTGTATACAGCTTTATTCTACATTATTTGCACAAGTTTTTAAAGAGATTTTTATGTATTTTTAGGTATTTTTTTTTGTACGCCAAAAAAAAATAACAATCTTTTTGAATCCTTAGTAAAATACTCAAGATTTTGAATTCGTTGTATTTGTGCTATTTGTACTATTTTTATCTTTTGTGCTTTGTGCTTTTCGCATTCTTATGTTCATCGAATGTTTTTGTGAAAATATGAGTTCCCTTTTTGCTTCCGTCAGTTCTATAATATAGGTAATCATGTTTCTTCGGATGCATCGCAGCTTGATCGCCGTGTCTGACGGATTACAGATTGGTCCTGCTGGCAACCCTTTTATAACGTAAGTATTATATACCGTTTTCACTTTCAGATCTTTATAATAAACTTTCTTCGCATTATATAATCCATTTGTTGTGGTATACAAAACGGTCGGATCGATCTGAAGTCTCATTTTCGCTGCAAGGCGATTCTCAATAACTCCTGCGATCATCGGACGTTCTGACATATTGCTTGCTTCACGTTCGATCATTGATGCGATCGTCATGATCTCTGCCATAGAACGCTTTCCTTTATAAGACTTCGCAAGTGCTGAATATTTCTTATCGAAATTATCAAGCATCTTCTGGATCAGATCTTCTGGTTTGGAACTTTTGTAAATCTTATAAGTATCCGGATACAGATAACCTTCTAATTTGTACTTTGTTCCCTTCTTTGGGTCAATGTCTTTAATAAAATCGTTTTTATACTGATCTGTATTCTTCGCAGCCTTTATAAATTCATCTGCTTTAAAGACTCCCTGTTTCTCTAGCCGTTTTGCTATCATATCAATGGAATATCCTTCCGGGATCATGACTGTGACGACTCTTCTTGCCTCTGCAAGTTTTCTGGCCTCTTCTGCTTTCTGCTGCCTGTAAGCCATATATTTTCTTCCAGCAAATATACCTCCTGCCACAATGACCACTAGTAAAATGATGACTCCAATGACAAATGGAGCTCTGGAACGATTTCTTCTTCCACGTCTGCGCCCCCTTCTGCGCCTTCTGGAATTATGATCAAAATCTAAATATAAATCCATGATGTCCTCCCAAATTTTTATTATCGTATGATTTTAAAATCATACTGTGTTCCTATGCTATTATACTCGCATTTTGTAGAAATAAAAGCTTTTTCATTAAATTTTGTTCATATTCTTAACTTTTTTGTAATTTTTGTGTAAAATATGCATATTTTGGATTGTAACTCTTCTGGTCAAACTGCTGTACTTTTTTTAGTATTTCCATTATAATCAAAGCATAGCCGTAAACGGCAAAAGATTATAAAATATAGAAAGGAATTTCATATTATGGCAAATCCAATTGTAACGATCACTATGGAAAATGGTGATGTAATGAAAGCAGAATTATATCCGGAGATCGCTCCGATCACTGTTGAGAACTTTGTAAATCTTGTAAAAGACGGTTTCTATGATGGTTTAACTTTCCATCGTATCATCAACGGATTTATGATCCAGGGTGGATGCCCATTAGGTACAGGAACAGGTGGTCCTGGACATACGATCAAAGGAGAGTTCAGCCAGAACGGTGTGATCAACAACTTAAAACACACTCCTGGTGTTTTATCCATGGCTCGTTCTATGATGCCTGATTCTGCCGGATCACAGTTCTTTATCATGCACAAAGCTGCTCCACATTTAGATGGACAGTACGCAGCATTTGGTAAGATCATCGAAGGAATGGATGTTGTAAATAAGATCGCTGAAGTTGCAACAGATTATTCCGATAAACCATTAGAACCACAAGTTATGAAGACTGTAACTGTGGAAGAATAGTCAACTATATCCTTACAGCACAGAGCCGGACCATCAATCTTCATTTGTATCCGGCTCTTAATTTTTATAAATATTTAGATGGGGAATGATAATATGAGTGAAAACAACAAACTAATCTTTCTGGATGTCGATGCGACTTTGTACAGTAAAGAACAGCGTCTGGTTCCAGAATCTACGATCAAAGCAATCCATGAAGCACAGGAAAATGGTCATAAAGTCCTGATCAACACTGGATGACCTCTTGTTTATTTTGAAAAAGAGATTCTCGATATTGGCTGCGACGGTTATCTTTGTTCTAACGGAGTTCACATCCTTCTTGATGGCGAAACGATCTATCACAAAACAGTTCCTAAAACAGTGGTCGAACAAGATCAAACGGATTTGCGAAGAAAACAATATCTATGGCACCTTTGAAGGGGAAAAATGTTCTTATTTCCGCGATCATAATGTTGACTTTCATCCACATTATGGATTTATGATCACTGCTTTTGACCTTGCTCCTTATATGGCGCATGAATTTACATGGGATCATGTTGAAAATCCTGATAAAGGGACTGGTCTTACATATGTCGCTGATCATCTCAATATCTCTACAGATGATTGCTACGCATTTGGAGATAGTAATAACGATATCTCCATGTTTAAAGCTGCTGGCCATGGAATTGCTATGGGAAATGCCTGTGATGAATTAAAAGAAATTGCGGAATATGTTACAGATTCCGTAAACGATGACGGGATTTATCATGCATTTGAACATTATCATTTGATTTAATATAAGAGGGGTATTGCAAGTTTTTGTTACTACTTTTGCAATTTGGAAGAAAAGCAGCTAGAAATCTTAAATTTTGATTTCTAACTGCTTTTTCTTTCAATAAATATCAGAGATTACTTTACTATTTAATTTTAATTGTAACCGTCTTGCTCTTTCCGCTTCCATCCACTGCTCTTGCTGTGATCTTCACGGATTTTTTCTTTCCAGCTTTGTATGTTGTTACAGTTCCTTTGGAAGAAACTTTCGCATATTTTGTATTGCTGCTTGACCATTTTAAAGTTCTATTTGCCCCTGAAGATGCACTTGTTTTTCCTTTCAGATATAACTTCTTACCAGCTTTTACTGATTTAACTCCAGAAATATAGACTTTCTTTACAATACCTTTCTTGACATAGATCTTATATGATGCTTTCTTACCACTTCCGTCTTTGGCTGTCGCTGTGATCGTTACTGTTTTTCCACCCATTTTCTTCTTCGTTGTAACGACACCGCTGCTGCTAACTGTTGCAACTTTGGTATTGCTTGATTTCCATGTAACACCTTTATTGTATGCGTTGGATGGTGTTACGGTCGCCTTTAATGTTACTTTCTTACCAGTTGCGATCTTGTTAGATGTTGTTGTTGTGATCGTAATCTTGCTGACTTTGATATTTTCTACTGTTACGATGCAGTACATTACATTTCCGTCAGATGTTATTGCCGTAATAATTGCTTTTCCTGCAGCCTTAGCTGTTAATTTACCTGCTGCATCAACTGTTACAACTGCTTCGTTAGAAGATGTCCATTTTACTGTTCCGATTGAAGCTGTTGCATAATCTGGTAAATATGTGATCTTCAGCTGTTCTGTCTTGCCTGGATTTAATGTTACAAATGTTTTGTTTAATACAACCGCCTGTGTAGGAATCTTACCTGTTTCATCTGTTGTGTAAACTTTGATCGTTTTTGTTGTTGTTCCAGCTTTTAATGTCAGTGTTGCCATCTGACCTTTTGTTCCGGCTTTGATCTTATCTCCTGTAATGGATACTGCTGCCAGATTAGATGATGTGATCGTGCATGCTTCTTTGCTATCTACGAATACACCTTTTGTAAACTGCTGTATTGTTAATTCCTGTCCTTCTTTTAGATACAGGCTGTCGCTTAAGAATGACATTCTTGTCGCTGTGCTTGCTGTTGTTGGCAGATATAATGATTCTAACTGTGCTTTCAGATCATTTAATGCTGTAAAATCTGTCACAGATGTTCCTCTTAGATAGAGTGTTTTTAACTGTTTTAAATTCTTTATGAAACTGATGTCTGTGATGTTTTTGTTGTTTTCGAGGTCGATCTTTGTGCAATTAACTGCTTCGGATAAACCTGCTAAATCTGCATTCGTCAGATCTTTATTTTCTAAATTAATAGATTTTACATTTTTGATCTCTTCTGTTGAGATCATTCCATCGTTATTTGCATCTGCCTCTAATGCATCGTATACTTTGTAACTTGTCAATGGAATAATATCTTTTCCTACGGCTGCTACCTGAATCTCAATCGTTGCTGTATATGTCTTTCCTGCTCTTGCTACTACCGCTTCTACCGTTGCTTTTCCTGCTGCTTTTGGTTCCAGATAGTATGTCTTTGTTCCATCCTGTGCCATTTCTGTGCGGATATTTAAGATCTTTGTATCTTTTGATGTAATCGTTACTACATCATCTTTTTCCAGATTATTTAACTTGATCTGTTTCTTAAATGCTCCTACACTTACATTTGGATCATTTTTATCAAACTCTGGTGTTGTTGCACTTTTGGCTGTCACATTTACTGGAATCGTTGCAAATACTGTTGGTGTTGTTGTGCTTTCAACTTTTAAATTCGTCGTTCCTGCTTCTGCTGTATCCACTGCTTCCAGACTTATGGATCCATCTGACTGAACCTGGATTGATTTTAATTTTGCTGTTGTTCCTGCTACTACTTCCTCAGAATACTTAACATCTTTGCATCCTTTTAAAATTCCTTTTGGAAGAATAGGATCATTTGTTTTGGCTCCTTTTTCTACTGTAATCGGATCTTTCTTAATCAAAGCAATTCTATCTACTGTAGAAACCTTTGTACCTTCCAAATTGATTTCTTTTAGATTCGTCATAGATTTTAATGCATCAATCTTACTTATATTTGTATTCTTGCTTAAATCTAATTTTTCACAACCAGTTGCATACTGAAGATATGCTACTTCTGTATCTGTCAGACCTTTGTCAGAAAGATTGATTTCTGTCTTCGCTGCTAAGTCTGCTTTAGTAAGCGCACCTTCTTCCTTTCCACTAAATACCTGATACATCGTTTGTGAAGTAAATGGAATGATATTATCATCTTGCTTAAATTAAATTTAAACTGAGCACTTACTCCATCTAATGGCTTTTTATTCTTTTCAAATGTTGCTATTACAGTAACTGTTCCACTGTCTTTTAATGCGATCGGCATATACTTCACAACTTCTGTTCCATCTGCTTGTTTGAAAGTCTTTTGTTCAATCTTTAATGCTGTTTGATCAGAAATTTTGAAGTTGACTTTATCGAAATCTTTTGCCTGCGTTCCCTGGAATTCATAATACTTGAAATTTCCTACTGTTACATTCTGGGATTCTGCCGCAAATGAAATCCCACTTGTAACTGTTGGTGTGGTTGTACCTTCCTGTGTCACCGCTGCCTGATTCCCCTGATCTGCTGTTGCCGCCATTACCGTAAATCCGTTGACCGGTATCATAGATATGCTGAGCAGACATGCTAACAGTTTCTTTCTACTCTTGCCATTTAAGTGGCTGAATACTTTCCATCCTTTTTGCATGAAATTCGTCCTCCTTTTCTTCATGTTTGAATCTGCATATTGCTTTGTTTATTATAACACTTTTTTGTGTAGAATGCATAAAAGAGTGATCAATCTGATCACTTCTTTTAGCGCATTTTTGGAATTATTTAATTTTAATCGTTATAGTTGCTTTCTTTCCGCTTCCATCTGTTGCCATTGCTGTGATCTTCACTGATTTCTTTTTACCAGCTTTTAGTGCTTTGACTTTTCCTGATCCGGATACTGTTGCGTATTTTGTATTGCTGCTAGTCCATTTCAGTTTCTTGTTG
>ENA-OQAN01000561-OQAN01000561.1-human-gut-metagenome-genome-assembly--contig:-NODE-561-length-19395-cov-2.028130_pt1 | contig 19395 bp, 21 predicted proteins | sample MGYA00242735_ERZ504527 | MGnify/ENA primary metagenome ERZ504527 (study PRJEB26092, sample SAMD00036230) | human gut metagenome | host: Homo sapiens | study: EMG produced TPA metagenomics assembly of... | reverse complement strand
TGTTTGTACTCCTTTTGCCGAACTTTTCCAGCCCATTCTGATAGATAATGTCTGTAAGAGTAGCATATTGAACACCTTCCTCTACATTATGTAGTTTCCATTGATCTGTAAGATCTTTACGGATTTCAATGCTCTTCAAGCGTTGGTTTATCCAGTTGTCAGAGTAACCAAGTCGCTTGTAGTCCATCATAGCTTGCTCAATACTCAACTCAGGGTCTTGCATCTGATCAAGACGTTCGGATGCTACATGTGCCATCCATTGCTTGAACGGTTCTGCCTTGGGAGATGGGATAGACTGAATGATACGTAGTAGTTGTTCTGTATCAGCCACATCTGTAAGTCGCATCTTACCGTCTGCGGCTTTCATTTTCAAACCGTGACAATTTGTCACGGTTTCATTTCCCTCTTCTTTAAGTCTTTGCTTTAACTTACGCCAATAAGCAGTTGCATCAACACTGTCTGTTAAAACTGACACCACATCAACTATCGAAAAATACCATTTTTCCTTTTCATCATCCACACGGTGCGGACTTTACGTTCTTCAAACAATTTCAATGTTTCTTTCTTTGTCATATCCGTTTCTTTATATCATTAATACTTCCTCCAGCCAATGGTTATCAAGACTGAGACCTGTGGCTTTATTATACTGAGACCTGTCTGCCAATACATATATTCCTTCCAATATTTCTTCGACAAGCCCATAGCCTTTCAGTTGCTTAAAATCATAGGAACGGATGCCTACAGTAAATTTCGCCAATTGCTTCACCAACGAGTAGGTACACCCCGATTCTTTCAACTGCTCTATAAGTTCCATGCTGTTTTCCCAATTTACGATAACATTTATACTTGTATCATCAATCAGGCGAAATTCTTTTGATGCAGTTTCAAAACATAACTCAGTAGGTTTGTAAAGCCAGTGCTTTATATCCTTTTCATCAAATGTTTGTTTTCTGCTATACAATTGACAAAAATACGCTTTCATGGTAGAAGGAGCAAACCAATCACTATCTTCCGGCAAATTCAACCGAGCATTGTTGGAGTCAGCCATTGAACCGAAGGGGTTTCGCTTCTCTGCAGCCAGACTGAACACAAATGTATGTCCCATGGCACTTCGTCCTTCCCGATTGCACCGTCCCGCTGCTTGCAATACAGAATCGAGTCCTGCTTCTTGACGGAACACAACCGGAAAGTCTATATCCACACCAGCCTCCACAAGTTGGGTTGCAATGACCCTGACAATCGGCTGCAACCCATCCTTCAATAAAGTTTTTATTTTACCAATAGTTTCGTGTAAGTGGGCAGGGCACATCATTCTAGACAAATGCAATTTCACTCCGTCATTGGGCAAACGGTCATACAGCTCTTTGGCATCTTTACGAGTGTTCACTATGCACAACACCTTATTATATTCAGACACCTTTGCAGCTATCTCATCGTATGTTCTTCCTGTATCATCGATTGCCAACTTCACACGGCGAAGTTGGTCATGCAAAGCAAATTCTTCCGGAATAATTTCCTTGATATGTTCTATTCCCTTAAAATCAGCTTTAGGATTTGTTCCTTCTATCAGACCGCTCAATACCGGCTGACTTGCGTGGTAAACAATACCGAAATCCCGAACATTTCCTGATACGCTTTCAGCGCATCGACTATCGGCTGCAAGAAGCCGGTTGGCAACATCTGAACCTCATCCAAAACAAGAATTGAATTTGCCATGTTGTGCAGTTTGCGGCAATCAGATGTTTTATTGCTAAACATAGATTCAAAAAGCTGTACATTGGTAGTGACAATAATGGGATAGTTCCAATTCTCTGTAGCCAATTTTGCTTTTTCCCTATTTTCCTCGTCCTTAATATCATCGGGGTCGAAATTACTATGATGCTCCAATACATTTTCTTCACCAAAGATTTCCTTCAAAAGCCCTGCCGTTTGCACAATGATACTGGTATATGGGATGGCGATGATGATACGATTCATTGAATGGCTTACAGCATGCTTCATGGCCCATAACAAAGAAGAAAGTGTTTTACCGCCTCCCGTCGGAACTGTAAGGCTATAAAATCCTTTTTCGCTTAAAGAAGTTCTACTGCATTGTTCTTTCACTTGCCGGCGGATGCGGTTCACTTTCGTATCGGCTGCATTCGATTGCAGTTTTTGCATATATGCCTCCAGTTGTGGAAGCAAATCGACAAGCGTAGCCAAATTTCCCCGCTTCCGCCATGACTCTACATCCATAAACCGTTCTGTATCGAGTCGGTCGGCATCTACAAGACAGGAAAAAAGCATACGGGAAAGGTGATGAAAGTGTTTCCATTCAACCTTTAATTTAGAAAAAGGTGAATCAATAAATTCTTGGAATAATAAAGGTTTGTTTATGCTAATGTCACCCTCGTTTATTTCTTCGGACAATAGCCTCTCTTTCAATATGTTTTCCACATCCCCGAAATTATGTAACCCCGTGTGATGAGAAATAATTTGGTTTACAAGAAGATGGGAAACATCTTTTCCCATAAGTTCTTTTGCCAATATTCCACCCACAAAAGCATGGGTATGATCATCATAGCGCTTCTTGTCACTCGTAGGCAAACCATTCATCTTGCGTATGTATTGCTGGAATGCCGCCCGTTCCTTTCCTTTATCATGAAGTAGGCCGAGCGCACGCCCCCAAGAAGAAAGTCCGAACTGCCCGGCGAAGGATGCCGCCATATCAGCAACCCCCTTTTGATGTTCATCATTGGTTTGTATCATCCATTGACCATTCTCCCTATTTTGATACAAATGGGATATCAACTGCTTTTCATCTATCATCTGATTAAATTTATAAGGCTAGCATTTCACAAATATATATAATAATATCAGACCCTCGCAAAAGAAAATCATATTTCAGGTCAGCTTCATCAGTTTTCATCCTTAAAACAAGAAATACAATCAACAACGACAAGAACGGGCATTCCGCCTTGTCGACTCCACACAGGGAAAGGAGAACAAACCATTTCGGAGGGAAAAAAAGAACTTCCGTCACCACATCTCACTGATTCTAAAGGAGATATAGTGACGGAAGAAAAAAATAATCTGTTAATCCGCATAGATAATCACGGATGAATATACCGGACTATTCCGACAACATCCGCTTGATGAGATCAAGCTTTCACTACTGCCAACAACTCATCCGGTGTAACCAGTGACTGCTCGCCCGTAGTCATATTCTTCAAAGTCAGTTTCCCTTCGTTCATTTCATTTTCACCAACAATGGCGACAAAAGGAATCTGCTTGTCATTGGCATATCCCATCTGCTTCTTCATTTTAGCAGCATCCGGATAAATTTCGGCACGTACCCCTGTTTCACGGACTTTTGCCAGGATAGGCAGACAATAAGCAGCTTCTTTATCACCGAAGTTTACAAACAACAGTTCAGTTCCGTTCACCGCTTCTTTCGGGTACAAATCCAACTGATTCAACACATCAAAAATACGGTCGGCTCCGAAAGAGATACCTACACCAGACATACCGTCCATACCAAAGACACCGGTCAGGTTATCATAACGGCCGCCACCGCTGATACTGCCAATCTGTACATCCAAGCTTTCACTTCAAAAATAGCGCCAGTATAATAATTCAAGCCACGAGCCAAAGTCAAATCCAGTTCCACTTCACTCTTCACACCCAGTGTAGATACGGTTTTTAATATGAATTCACTTTCTTCTACTCCCTTCATTCCCGTTTCACTGGCTGCAAGGACTGTTTTCAAAGTTTCCAATTTCTCTTCATTGCTTCCACTCAATAAAATAATCGGCTGCAATTTATCAATAGCCTCTTGAGGAATCCCTTTAGAAGCCAATTCCGCATTTACATTTTCCAAGCCTATCTTGTCCAGTTTATCAATAGCTACGGTGATATCCACAATTTTATCGGCCTCACCTATGATTTCGGCAATACCGGTCAATATCTTACGGTTATTGATTTTAATTGAAACGCGTACTCCGAATTTGCCAAATACCCGGTCTATCATCTGTACCAGCTCCACTTCATTCAATAAAGAATTACTGCCTACCACATCGGCATCACACTGATAGAATTCACGATAACGGCCCTTCTGAGGACGGTCCGCACGCCAAACCGGCTGAATTTGATAACGCTTGAAAGGGAAACTGATTTCGTCACGGTGCATGACCACGTAACGGGCGAACGGTACAGTGAGATCATAGCGTAATCCTTTTTCACAGAATTTACTCGCCAGCTTTACCGCATTGCGGCTCAGCAATTCCTCATCGGTAATACCACTGAAATAATCACCTGAGTTCTGTATCTTAAACAATAACTTATCCCCTTCATCACCGTATTTTCCCATCAAGGTAGACAAATTCTCCATAGAAGGAGTTTCAATCTGCTGATAGCCGAAAAGATGAAATACATCACGAATCGTATTGAATATATAATTACGTTTCGCCATTTCCACCGGCGAAAAATCTCTCGTTCCTTTAGGTATACCTGGTTTTGCTGCCATAATGATTCTATTTAATTTATTTTGAGCCACAAAATTACACTAAATATTTCATTCGTAAAAAGAATACTTCTTAATATTGCTCATTGTCAGTCATATTAAGAAGTTAAACAGCCGGTGCTTTGGGTGCATATCTCAGTATAGGTCGTTTCCCAATATAAACTCATTGTTTTATAATTTCATAGGCAGTAGAATGAACCCCTCTATTCTCTATTCTTCCTTCCAGTACATCCAAAGCGAACTCAATCCCTCGGACAGCCATTTGTGAACTGAAAATGTCAGCTGTAGCAACCAGTTTTCCTGTAGAAAGAAATTCTTTCATTACCGCATCATTATCAAAACCCACTACCGGCAAATAGCATTTTTTTTCTTGCATTTGCTGAAGAACCCCCAACGCCATCGCATCATTGCTGCAATATACAGCTTTCAAATCAGGATACCGCATCCACATAGCCTGAAAGACTTCGGCGGCTTTCTCCGTTTCCCAGTCGCTGGTTCGGACGCCACCAATCTTAACCCTTTTTCTTCTATCGCTTTGATGAAACCTCTTTTACGCTGCTGCGCATTATCGCTGCCGCCAATCCTTCAATAATAGCAACTTATCTTCATTCCGCAACTTCTTACCCAATAATTTACCCACTTCATACGCAGCCGCAAAATTATCCGGTCCCACAAAAGCCACTTCTACTCCTGCCTGCTCCAATAGCTGAGCATCCAGCTGAATATCAATATTAATTACCGGAATTCCTTTCCTGACAGCCTCTACTGCAGGCTGAACCAAAGCCTTTGAGTCTATAGGCACCAATACGATGGCATCGACTTGTTGATGAATCAAAGAATACATCAAGTCAATCTGTTCCTTTACCTCTGTCTGTGTAGCCGTTCCCACACAAACCAAATCCAAAAACGGAAGAGGGGCCGCATACTGAATAGCCCCCTCTTTCATCACTTTGAAAAAATCGGCTTGTAACGACTTCATTACAAGCCCTATTTTATAGTTTCTCTTCATTCAAATTTCAATTCGACAAAGTTATGCTTATTAAGCCGATAATAAACAAAGCAAACATAGCCACAATCAGTTTATCAGTTCCTTTCGGAGCATCTTTAAACTCCTTCCAGACAAAGACTCCCCATATCATGGCCACCACAGGGGCCGCGTTGCTAAGGGCGTATGAGATAGCCGGATTGGCAGCACCGGCTCCCATAAAACTAATCACCATGCCACCCATCCATATAAAACCTCCCAGCATCCCTGTGAGATGAGTCTTTGCATCACCGGCAAAGTAATCTTTCATGGTCACTACCCTGCCTTCCACGGGATGTTTCATGGCGAATGTATTAAATATCGGTGTACTAACCAATATACCTACCGCAAAGAAGAACACACCTGTATAAGGAGTCAATGTTCCGGTTCCACCGGCCACATACTGCGGATCCAGGGATTTTACAACCAATCCATAAAAGAACATGATAGCAATACCTGCCATAATAGCCAACAAGATACCTTTCTTGGGTGTGGAAGCTTTACCGGATGATAACTTTCCATATGCTTTTCCGCAAATCAAGATAGCGATAATGATGACTAACACACCACTCCATAGTAAAAACTGATTTCCCTGATAGGTCTGACCGGCCAAAGAGATTAATAAATAATTGAATACAATACCTCCAATCCAGGCCAAGCCTCCACCGATAGGAAAACCTACTGACATTCCGGCTACAGCAATGGCTGCTGTAAGAAATATATTGCCGAAATTCCATACAACACCGCCCAAGAATGCATATTGAATGCTAGACCAGTCCATGACTGCCAAATCCTGAAAAAAGGTACGGCCTTCACTTCCCATACTTCCTAAAGTCACCGCGCCCAATAAAGCTGTAAGGAACAAACCGACAGTCAAATCCCAATAAAACAGTTCAAAGCTCCATTGCTTGGCAGCAACCATCTTCTGTGTATTTGCCCAGGAACCCCAACAGGCACAGCAAATGACACAGCAGAGGATTGCCAAAAAGTAATTATCTACCAATATCATATTTCATCGATATTATTCGTGAATATAGATATTCCAGTTCAGATAAGTTTCAATAGCTTCTGCCAGAATATCTTTCACATTGCCACGGCACATAGCCACGTGATGTTCGAATCCATTCTTACAGATATATTTCATAAGCGGCTGCAGATTATCCACCTTGGTTACTGCTATACAACCATCCATTCCGTATGGATCATCAGTCAGGTCACCTTTACCCAAATAAGACTTGATACAACCCTTCGTATCATCTGTCGAGATACGGAAGAATGTAAAATCACCCTGTTTTACTTTACCGTAAACGGCACCGAAAGTGTGTACTTTACCCAAGGTTCTACCCAATACACCCAAGGTTCCCAGTTTAAGATCATTCATGACGAAAGATTTAGGGAAGTTACCACAATGTGTACATACACACTTGTTACGATCTTCGGCAAAGTTATTGTTCCAGTCAAGCAACGCTGACGGACGCCCGGAAGCCAAAGTCAACGCATACATAGATACTGCACCGGCAATATCCACTTCACAGGCAGCAGGAATTAGTTTCTCACTCAACATACTCATAGTCACACAAGCCGCACAACCGTAGTTTTGTTCCAAAGAGTCCCAACACTGGATAGCCACAGCATCAATTTCATTGGCCTCCATCCATTTTTCTACGGCCACACCAAATTTAGCCTGCAAAACCAGCTTATCACTGTATTGTTCAGGAACAACAGCATACTGTCTGATTTCTTTCAGTTTGGCCTGCAATACCTCATCGGTATCCTCAATCTTATGGGCAGCAGCCAAAATCTCGGAAAGGTCTACCGGAATGACTGTAATACCCGATGCCTGCAACAGCTTCTCACTGGCACGAACCGTCTGGAATCCTGCGGGACGAGTACCGATAGCACCGATACGAGCATGACGAAGACCATTAACTACACGGCAGATAGCTGCAAATTATTGATATCGGCAGCCAGCAAATCAGAATAAATAGAGTAAGTATGAAGGGTGGTATCAGTAAAAGGAATGCCGTACTGATACAAGTTATTGCATACGGAAATCTTACCACAGAACGCGTCACGACGGCTATCCAAATCAACTTTATCATTCTCGTCATCACATGCCTGAACCAAAACAGGCACATTCAGATCGGCCACACTGATGGCATTGATGATACCGATTTCAAAACCGAAATTGGGCAGTGAAACAATGATTCCATCTATACGTTCCCGATTCTCACGGAACAATTTAGCACACTTCAAGCCATCTTCTCTTGTTTCGATACTGCTACTGCCTGTCGGCGTAGCATCTTCGGGAAGAATGACATAGTCATACCCTTCTTTTGTCAGTGTTTCCAGCAATTGTTTGCGAACGTCTTTTGCTAATTCCGAGTTAAAATAAGCGCGTGTTCCAATGATAACACCAAAACACATTTTCTTCTTGTTTTTCATTTCTAATGGTATTAAAAGTTACGATATATTCAGTTAGTTATTCTGTCCTATTACTTTTTTGACAGCTTCACGCCATCCGCTATACAAGGATTGAAGTTCCTTTTCCTCCATACAGGGAGTAATGCAATTATCAATGGTACGCATGGCAGCAGCTTCTTGGAAACTAGTCCATTTCTTACGGGCAAAGCCATTCATGACAACAGCCCCTAATGCAGAAGCTTCTTCTATTTCCGAACGGTTAATGACAGCCTGCAACATATCAGCCTGAAACTGCATCAGGAACTGATTCTTCGTGGGGCCTCCGTCAACACGAAGGGCTTTCAATTCGATACCTGCCTGCCGTGTCATCATGTCTATCAAATCCTTCACTTGATAAGCGATAGATTCCAATCCCGCACGCAGCACATGTGCCTTGCCTGCATTCAGTGTCATTCCCCAGATGGCAGCTTTGGCATCCGGTTTCCACCAGGAGCTCCCAATCCGGTAAAAGCCGGAACCAGATAGACTCCATCATTGTTTTAACCGAAGTCGCTAAGGTTTCAATTTGATTGAACGAATCCACCAATCCCAATTTCTCCACCATCCACTTGATAGTGGCTCCGGTACAATGGATATTTCCTTCGAAAGCATAATACACTTTGCCTAAAGCCGAGAATCCAACGGACGTGACCAGCCCTTCAGGAGCAGTAACAGCCTCTTCTCCAATGTTAACCATGACCGATGAGCCTGTTCCGTATGTCACCTTCCCCATACCTGCCTCAAAACACATCTGACCGGTTAATGCTCCATGGGAATCACCTAAAACACCTGCTATTTGTATCGGAGATTTGAACAAACCCTCTATCGTTGTTTCTCCAAAAATAGCATCACAGGGCAAAGCTTCCGGCATCATACTCCGGGGGATAGTGAAGAGTTTCAACAACTCTTCATCCCAGTCTAAAGTATGAATATTAAAAAGCATGGTACGCGACGCATTCGTATAATCAGTCAGATGATTCCTGCCTTCGGTCAGTTTCCAAATCAGCCAGGAATCAATAGTGCCCATCAACAAATCGCCTTTTTCTGCCAGTTCACGTGCATTTTCCACGTTATCCAATATCCACTTAGCACCACTGGCAGAAAAATAAGGATCGATAAGCAATCCGGTCTTTCGTTGTACCAGTTCGCTGTATCCCTTATCTTTCAGTTCCTTGCAGATAGCTGCCCCTCGCTGGCATTGCCATACCACAGCGTGATAAACAGGTTTACCAGTCCGCTTATTCCAAACAACTACCGTTTCACGCTGATTTGTGATGGCAAGAGAATAAGAAATGTCTTTCCCATTCACTTCCTCCTTCTCTAGCAAACAATGTATAGCTCTATGGTATTTTTATAAATTTCTTCGGCATCGTGTTCCACCCATCCTAGTTGCGGATAGAATTGCTGATGCTCTATATTGACCCGATGCAACAATTCGCAACTTTCAGAGAACAGCATAGCTTTTGTCGCCGAAGTACTTTGGTCTATGGTAATTATTTTGCTAATCATACTATTAGATTTTAAAAGGACATGTTTATTTTTTCATGAATTCAAGAGCAGCCTTACAGATTCCTTCTTTATCCAACCCATAATGAGCAAAGATTTCATGAGAGTTTCCATGAACTACATTTTCATCGGGAATACCGATAATACGTACCGGAACCGGATTTTCAGAAAGCGTCTCAACCACAATAGCTCCCAAACCACCAAACTGACTATGCTCTTCCACAGTGATAATTCTTCCGGTTTCTTCTGCCGCTTTCTTGATAGCTTCCACATCAACAGGCTTTATGGAAGACATATCCAACACACGTGCCTTAATGCCTTTCTCCTGTAACATCAAACCAGCTTGATAAGCATGATAAACCGTTTCTCCGGCAGCAATGATGGTCAGGTCCGTACCATCCAGCAGCATATTAGCTTTTCCCAGAACAAAATCAAAATCATCATTCTCATACACATCGGGAACAGCAGCTCTTCCTACACGTACATACACCGGTTCGGGATAATCGACCAATAGCTTGACCAACTTACGTGTCTGACGGGCATCACAGGGGAGAACGATATTCATTCCCGGAAAAGTTCTTAATACGGCAATATCATGCAGGCTATGATGAGTAGCCCCCAAAGCACCGTATGCGACACCACCACTCACTCCCAATATCTTCACATTATTCTGACTGTAAGCCAAATCAACTTTCACCTGTTCCAAGCTACGTGCCACATAGAAGCAAGCCGGACCACATACAAACACTTTTTTTCCGCTATGTGACAAACCTGCTGAAATTCCTACCGCATCCTGTTCGGCTATTCCACATTCTACAAACTGTGCGGGTAATTCTTGTGCAAAATCTCCCAAAGTAACAGAACCCCTGGCGTCTGTTGTAACCGCCACAATATCTTTATCCTGACGAGCCAACTCCAGTAATGTATCTGTAAGCTCTTTCTGCACGCTATCATATTATTTGCCATTGTTTTCTTTTTCTAGTTTTTCAATTCTTTCGGATATCTCACGAACAGCCTCTTCATATTGTTCGGCTGTAGGTACGCCATGATGCCACTTCGCGATGCCTTCCATATAAGATATTCCTTTTCCTTTTGTTGTATGGGAGATAAGCAAATGAGGCTTTTTATTCGTATAATCAATAGAATGGAAAATCCGGATGATATCTTCCATTTCATCCCCATTCATTTCCAACACATCCCAGCCGAAAGCAGTCCAGCGGTCACGCATACTCTCCAATGACATGACCTCCTCGGTTGTACCGCTGATCTGCAAACGATTACGGTCAATAATAGCTACCAGATTATCCAATTTATATTGGTTTCCTGCCATAGCAGCTTCATATATCGAACCTTCCCCTTGCTCACCATCTCCCATCAGTACATACGTTTTATAATCAGCTTTATCCATTTTGGCAGCAATCGCCATTCCAACGCCTACAGACAAGCCATGCCCTAAAGCTCCCGTATTTACTTCAATACCCGGTACCTCTATAGTAGGATGACCGGACAAAATAGACCCGAACTCACCTAAAGTATCGGTTATCTCATGAGAAATAAAGCCTTTTGCCTCAAGAGTAACATATAAAGCCTCCACACAGTGTCCCTTACTCATTACAAAACGATCTCTTTTCGTTTCCTTTGGTTTATCCGGCCAAACACGCATTATATCAAAATAAAGTGCTGTAAGCACGTTAAGACACGATAGATCACCTCCAATGTGCCCTGCTTTTGCTTTATACACAATCTCAACCAATCGTTTCCGATTCTTTTCCGATTGTAATTCTAACGTTTCAACTTGCATATTATTATCATTTACTTTCTTATTCTTTCGCAAATAACGGAATTCAACCGGAATTATCCAACATTAAACGAAATAAAATAAAATTCAATTTGATTATATTAACAATATATTTCCATATAACCTATAAACCGGAACAATTAATTTATTCTGTCAACAAGGTTATATCTCTATATAAATAAGACTCTTCGATCGTCTCTTTTGTACCCAGCAGAACAGTTATAAAAAAAGAAGCAAACAATAAGGACAAATAGGGAAGCAAAAATCAGAGTTGATAAAAAAGGTGATCAAGAATGTATTTTCCAACATTCTCAATCACCCATATTACCTTTATTTCAGTAAGAATCAGATTACTTCGACCTCCAATTCTTTTAATCTTTCAAAATCCTCCTCGGTTATAGTACTATCTGTAATAATAGCATTTGCTAATGAAACCGAGCCTAAACTAGCAAAAGCACTGACACCTATTTTTGAACAATCAGCCACCAGATACACTTTACTGGCAGATTCTATCATAGCAGATTTCACGACCAAATCACTTAGACTAGGATAAGTCAGTTTCATATCCGAAGAAATACCAGCTGTAGCTAGAAACAATTTATTAGCGCGTATATCTTTAAATGAATCGGCCGCCATTTTTCCTGTCAAAGAAAGTGTAGGAGCCTTGAACTCACCTCCGGTAACAATTAGATTAATACCATGATTCTCACCTAAAATCAAAGCTATATTCAAAGCATTAGTAATGACTGTCAGGTCTTATAGTTCATTAAAAGCTTTGCGATCTCTGTAGTTGTAGAACCGGAATCAAGAATTATACTGTCCCCCTCCTGAATAAACTGAATAGCTTTCTGAGCAATTTCTTTCTTTTCCTCCAAATGAGTCTGATTGAACAATTGTCCGGTCTTGGCAAACGACCCTACTCCTTTCAGAAACGCACCTCCATGCTCTCTTTGGATATACCCCATTTGTTCCAAGGCTTCCAAATCCTGACGGATCGTTACATCCGTCACATTGAAAATTTTACTAAGGTCCTGAACTTTTGCATGTCCGTCTTCACGAATCAGATGCAATATCTTTACTCTTCTTTGATTGAGTGCCATATTTATTAGATTTAGAGGTTATGTTTTTTACGATATTCCTGAATATCCTTAATGGAAACAATTTTCAAACCGAATTTTGCTGCAATCTCACCTAGTTGGGGAAGACGCGCCATTGTACCATCTTCATTCAAAATTTCAACAAGAGCTCCTCCGGGTTTCAAACCTGCCATTCTTGTCATATCCAGTGTAGCTTCGGTATGTCCATTACGTTCCAATACTCCATTTTCCGCACCGTAAAGGGGGAACACATGCCCCGGACGAGCAAACTCGGAAGGATTCAGATTTCCTGCCACCAAAGCTTTTATTGTTGACGAACGGTCGAAAGCAGAAACTCCCGTAGTACAGCCATACCCTCTTAAATCTACCGACATAGTAAACGGTGTACCTAGCAATGAAGTGTTTTCTTCTGCCATCGGAGCCAGACCAAGTTCTTCACAACGTGAACGTGGCAGAGGAGCACATAACAACCCTCTGCCATGAGTAATCATAAAATTTACAATTTCAGGAGTAATCTTTTCTCCTGAAACGATAAAATCGCCTTCGTTTTCACGATCTTCGTCATCAACAACGATCAATACTTTGCCCTGACGAATATCTTCCAATCCTTCTTCTACTGTATTTAACATTTTAGTGTATCTAGGGAGTTAATTATACCGCAAATTTAAGCTAAAACAAAAAGAATCGAAAACTATTAGCCTTTTTTATGATAAAAAAATCAATCATCTCCCGTCAGAAGGCTTATCCCATCATTTCACCTCTGTTATTCTAAGAACAATATAAGGAGTATCCGGAATTCTTACTCCCCGATGATGTATATCAAAAACACGATAATCCAATTCCTCTGTTGTTTCAAATATCACAGGATATTCCGTGACAGTCATGGCCCACACATCAATAATCTCTACTTTAAACCGTTTATTCTTTTGCAATTTGTTATAATCTGCATTTTTTACCGGCAGATTAAAAGTCCAGAAACCTTTCACATCTTTTCCCATATTGACCAGATTAATAGTCTGGTCCAGCAGTAGAAGTAACCAAGTCACGACTGATATCTGCCATCTTCCAACGGATAGGGAGCAGCTTCAAGAAATCGTTCTCAAAAATTTCACACGTTTCCAGCTTTCACCTTTTTAAAGATCCCCCTTGCGCCCAAAAGATAGGTTCGTTCCCCCTGCTGATAACATTCACCGTGAGTGACATAAATCCCACCCAACAAACCATTCAAAATAAAGTAAGTCATCTGCTGCGGACTTAACCTTCCCCAACGATAAGGTAGATTCCCTTCATACCCAACCTCATCACATATAACCGGTTTGCGATAAATTTTTCTTAAAGTAGCAGAAGCGGTAGAACTCAGTACCGGTGCCTCATCTTGTATGCTGACATGGGTAAATTCAGGCATCCAATAATCAAAATAAGTAGCCGTCGCTCCATGAATAGAACATAAATGGCGATAAGGATCATTCTCAACCACTGTTTTCGTCAACAGCTTCCAATCGTCCACAGTTTTCGCTTTTACATAATCCCACTCGTTTGCCATAGACCACCATACATTTCTAAAAGAAGCCAAACGCGCAGTAATATATTTAATATAACGTACATTCACCTCATTCGACATAGCATCAAAGCCCCATCTTCCTTTATCATAAGGATGGAAAAGGATCAAATCCGCCTCAATCCCCAAACGGTTCAGTTGGTCTATCCGTTTCTCCAAATGCTGAAAAAAAGCCGGGTCAAATCTGTCAAAGTCCCATTCTTTCCTTTCATTTCCTTCCTTATCTTTTATCGTCTTCTCTATTTCAAAAGGATAAAGCACGGGCTCGTCTTTCACTAAAGAATAGTTTTTAGGAAACACACACATCCTTACCTTATTAAAACCGGCTTCACCAAACGATTTCAAAGTAGCTCCTGAGTCGTTTCCTTCATATGTGTCCATGCATAGGCCGTCGTACCCATCGGATAATAACGGGTACCATCCGCATATTTAAAATTATGTTCTCCGTCCACCAACACCATGCCATGATTATCTTTTCCGGCGGGTACACTGTGAATGTACCTTTCCGACCATTCATAGCTCCTATACTGGAAGATGTAACATACCTCCATTCCCCGGCGACAGCAGGCATAAACCGTATCCTATAAGTATTCTCACCATCATAAAATCCTTCCACCGTTTTCTTTTCCTTTCCACAAATGAAAGTAGCGGAAAGACGTGTATCAAAAGGATTCCCTTTGGTCACCTGTTTAAAACTCAACTCAAACCGGTCCCAACATTCCACTTTGTCTTGTGCATTTACTTTTACCACAAAACTTAACAGCGTCCAAACAGCTATTACATAAAATTTCGTACTCATCCTATCATGTTTAAAAAATTATATTCATAAAAGTTTTCCGGAACATTTTCATACTGTGTCAATGAGCACAAAGATAGATTTTACCCTTGAGAACCAAAGGTAAAATCTTACATCAATAAGGTATTTTCTTGCTATTTACCTTCATAAACAGCACAAAACGGAACTTAGTTATTATTTTTACTACTCAGTCAAAGTCTGATTAAATGCTTTTTTAAACGCCTTGCCAAAGTAACCGGGATCAGAGAAGCCGACGGCAAAAGCAACCTCAGAGAAAGACATACCACTTTGTATAAAACTTTTCGCTTTATTCAACCTATAATTCTTTATATATCTATCGAGAATCCCATGATACCATTCACATTCCGTACTGTCAATACAGAACGGCTCATATTCATGAACTCTGCCAGATCATTAACCCGCAGTCCCGGATTACTGTAATTCTCTTCCATAAACCTACCAGCTTCTGCATAAACAGCTCATCCAAAGGGACAATTTGCGACACAGGATAAGCGATGGCTTCTAAAGGTTCTTTCTTCGGCTGAGCACCATATTTTGACAAAAAAGCCGACTGAAGCACTTTTCTTTGCCTGATCAAGTTCTCAATTCTCGATTTTAAATAATCGCTGCTGAAAGGTTTAGGTATATAATCATCAATCCCTAATTGTAAACCTTGAATACGATCCTCAACAGACGATTTTGCAGAAAGGATAATAATAGGGATATCACAAGTATTGACATTCTCCTTGATGTGCCTTATCAATTCAATACCATCCATACGCGGCATCATAATATCTGTAATAATAAAATCCGGAACTTCCTCTTCTATCTCTTCCAATGCCATCACTCCATCGGCAACTCCAACAACACGGTAAGTACCCGACAATATTTCACATATAAATTGACGCAACTCAGCATTATCCTCCACTACCATCACTTTTACTAAAGTTTCTTTTGTTGCCGGAGCATGTCCGGCAAAGATATTTCATCATTTTGTTCCGGTTCCGCCAAGACCGTTTCCTGTTCTTCCGAAGTGTCGTTCAATATATATTCAACATTTTTATCCTGAGCATATATTTCCTTTCCCTTATGGAAAACCAGTTTGAATACACTTCCTTTCTTTACTTCACTTTCGACCTGAATTTCCCCATGCAGCATTTTAACCAACTCATTCACCAGCGAAAGCCCTATACCCGATGAAGGCTGCATGTCATTTTCCTTGGACACTGTAGTGAAACGTTCAAATATGGATGGCACTTTATCTTTGGGAATGCCAATACCTTCATCTTTTACGGCAATCGAAACAAACTGTCCGCTTTCCATCACAATCAAGGTAATCGACTTGTTATCCGGTGTATACTTAAAGGCATTGGAAAGCAAGTTAAAGATAATTTTCTCGAACTTATCACTATCTATCCACAAAAAAACAGAAGGCAACGTTGCTGAAGAGAAAAATTTATATTTTTCTCTTCAGACAACAATCGGAAATTATCCATTATATTATGAAGCATGATAATGATATCCCGGTATTCAATAGTCAAGCCCATTTTTTATTCTGTATCTTTCTGAAATCCAATACTTGATTAATGAGCAATAACATACGATTGATATTTTCTGCACCAATTGAAGATGATGCCGGGTCCGGGAAGTCAAAGGCTCCTGGGACAACACTTCGGATACCGGACCGGATATAAGGGTTAAAGGAGTACGTAGTTCATGTGAGATATCAATAAAAGAACGTACTTTTATTTCCGCCAATCTTTGTTCCATATTTACCTTATGTTTCAAATAGTAAATATAGAAAAAAATATATCCGATAGCTAAAGATATCGCCAAGACAACAACTATATAAAAAGCCTTAGCCCAACCGGTTTCCCAAAAGGTGGGTAATACCTGTAAAGTAACCGTTTTCACAGAGTTCATCCAAATACCATCCCCATTGGTCGCCTTTATCTGAAATTGATATTTTCCTGCCGGAAGACTTACAAAACTAACCGAGTTCTTCTTACCTATATAATACCATTGATTATCATCCAACTTATAAGCATACTCGATATCCAAGGAATTAGTATAATCCAACGCAGCAAATGAGATGGTAAAATTCCTCCGCCGGGTAGGAATCTCTAAATAATCCGCATCACTCAATACATGAGATAAATTATCCTCCGAATATTTTATACCTGTCACTACAATAGGAGCTTCATAAGTCTGCTTAACGATACTATCCGGAGAAAAGACAAGCATACCGCCTTCTGTACCCATTAAGATATCCCCTTGCCTGTCTGCAACCGGAAGACATTCACTATAATTAAAAGAACGATTGAAAAAAGTTTCTCCAAAAGACTCAAAAGTCTGATCGTGCACATCAAACAGAGTGATATCCGTTTCCGAGCCGATCCATATATTATGATTTTTATCTTCAATCAAGCTCTAGCCAACGGAGATGTCTCTTTGCCGAACGACCGGAATCGAAGTTCATCAGATAATAAATTTGATGAAACCAACTTGCAAAGGCCACCTCCATAACAATAACAATAGATAGTTTCATCTGTCGTTCGTAAAACAGACATCACATCAGCACTACACAACCCGTCAGCCGCCTGCGGACGAGGAAGGTTAAGATAAAAACGAATATTTTCGTAATCCGAAAAATCAGAAGAAAAAGTAATCAAACCTTCTATAGTACCCACCAGCATAGTATGACCGGGTCCCTCCACCATACAACGAATACTGTTGGTACGATTAATAGGAAAACCGGACAATTTATTCTCCGCATGAATAAAACGTATCGCCCCATCTTCCTTTTCCTCAACCAAATTCAATCCGCCACCGTAAGTACCAATCCAAATACGTCCGTTATGATCCTCATCAATGCATGATATTTTATTGTCACTGATGGAATAAGGATCCGACGGATTATTCATATAATGATATACCTCATAATGATAAGGACGATTCCGAGGAACAAGCCTGAACAATCCGTTTTCCTTACTGCCAAGCCATATTGTCTGCGCCTGATCCTTCAGCATGACATAGATTCCACCTTCTGCAAAAACTGTTTCCGTTTGAGCCAGTTCCCCATCAGGCGACAAATAACCCAGCAAGTTTTTCTGTGAATCCATAATACGTATAATCCCTTTCTTTGTTGCAATCCATAAATGTTCGTCGCTATCAAACAGAAATGATTTTGTATCAAAATAATTGTCCAACTCCCTATAAGTATAGGGACTAGGCGGAAAGAACATTTTTATAAATGAGCGCTGGGATTTGATCCACAAATTATTTTGTTTGTCAACATAAGTTGTTTTAATAATAGGAGAATAAGGTATATGATTCCTTCCCGGTGTAAAATAAACTTTTAACTCCCGGCTCTTTTCGTCATAATAACTGAATATACCTTTATAAGGAATAGTCCAAACCACTCCGTTAGGATCTTCATAAATAAAGAGTTCATTTTCCGGAGAAGAAGCCATGTATCCGGAAGGAGTATTCAAATATTGTTTCACTCCGGTTTCCGGATCAAGCCGGATAATTCCCGGCAATCCGGTAAATATCCATAGAAATCCTTTAGAATCCTGATAGACTTTTCTCACAGCCGCATCGTCATGCCCCGGAAGAGAGAAATCATATTTCTCCATCGCCAGTTCAGGGAAACGGCATAGGTACAAACCTTTATCAGACAAAACAGCCAGCTGATTATCTTTCAACACTTTAATTCCGTTTATATGCTGAATCTTCTCTTGAAAAGGAACGATGTTGAATTGCATGGTATTTACATCATAATAGGCTAGCCTGCCATTCTGTGATGCAAGAAAAACAAGATTATCCATTGTTTCGAACATAGAAAAGGGATATGAACTAATGGTCCGCTTGCCAAATATGCTAACTCCCTTGTCACTAAATACCCATTCCTCTCCCTGTTTATCTTCAAAGACCCTACTGATTTTCCCCAGTTCCACATCATCAATAGCTGTAATATACTGAATCCCTGAAGAAACAGTACACTCTTTATCTGAAATTCTGAAACATCCTCCATTATTTAAAGTAACCCAAGTAATCCCTTTGGATAAAGGATACAAATTTTCTATTTGCAACGGAGTATTAAAATGTTGTTCATACTGTTTCAGAACATTAATCAGCTTATTTTCACGAATATCATATAAATACAGGCTATGACGATCGTATGCAATCATCCATAAATTGCCGTCGGCCGTATTCTCCAGCCGCTGCATGTGCTGGTTCAAAAGAGAATCAAACTGAAAAGTCTCGAAATCGCGTCCATCAAACCGGCTTACCCCATTCCAAGTACTAACCCATATAAAACCATTATGACTTTGAAGAATCTGCGCCGGATTACTTTGAATCAATCCATCTCTAACAGTATATTGACGTGCAACACAAATCGGTTGTCCTTTGACAAAAACAAAATGAAGAGCTAACAACAAGATGCCCCATTATATATTTTAACTTTATTGTGTTTCCATTTTATATCGATTTACCAAACAAAGTACAAAGATAACCAAATGTAGATTTCCTCCTAGAATAAATTATCAATTAGACATAAAATACAAGGTTAAAATAGAAAAAACGGCAACTTTGGTATAAGAACCAACAGCTGCCATTTTTCCTAACTACCTTTTCACCCTATTTCC
>ENA-OQAN01000560-OQAN01000560.1-human-gut-metagenome-genome-assembly--contig:-NODE-560-length-19426-cov-3.481683_pt1 | contig 19426 bp, 21 predicted proteins | sample MGYA00242735_ERZ504527 | MGnify/ENA primary metagenome ERZ504527 (study PRJEB26092, sample SAMD00036230) | human gut metagenome | host: Homo sapiens | study: EMG produced TPA metagenomics assembly of... | reverse complement strand
ATTATTCTGGAAAGATAAAACTTGACAACAGGAGAGGAGAGGTAGCAATGGAGAAACCTTTATTGGGAAGGGAAAGAATATTCTTATTTCAGCCATAAGAAATGTGAATTTTTTCCGTGTCATAAGAATGCAGATCCGGATGATTTTTAACTGTCTGTTCTGTTATTGCCCGCTATATGCCTTGGGTGAGAAATGCGGTGGGAATTTCCGGTATACGGAAAAGGGAATTAAAGACTGCACAAACTGTATGCTTCCGCATAAGCGAAAAAACTATGGATATGTCACAGGAAAATACCAGGAACTGGCTGATATGATGAAAAGAGCAAAGGAAAGTATCAGCAAATAAGAGGAGAATGTGTTGCTGCTTAGAACGGAGTGAACAGTAACAATGTGTCAGATTAGCACAAATAAGAAAGAACGATTTTCATTGTAATACAATGCTTGTTCTGCTAGAATAAGGATAGCAAAAGAGAAGAGTCTGTAAGATTTTCAAGTCTGTTCTGAGTTAGTATATAAAGCATTTCACACACATTTTCCACACTTTTCACATGCACAGAAGAAAATGCATCACAGGCATTTGACGTCTTTTCCTGGCGACATTTTCTTGTCGGCAGAGCTCTGCATTTCTACATAGAGCCGTCGAAACAGGGAAAATTCACTGTTTTCCGACGGTTTTTGTCATTGATCATGGTTGAAAAACAAAAAAGATACTGATATAATGATATTATATTTACGCAAGGGAGTTAACTACTACATGAAAAAAAGAAATACAGCGATACGCGCATTGTCAGTTTTTCTGGCTTATGCAATGGTTTATACATCGGTACCAGCTGCGGGTCAGGAAATGTTTGGATCCGGAGTCAACAGGGAGACAGAAGAAAATACATCAGATCTGAAAGAATTTCAAAGTTCACAGGCAGATGAATTTGGAACAGATACGGGATCGGATGCAGAATTGTTCGGAAGCGATGATGCAAAACAGGAGTTTCAGGATGGAGAAAACTCAGAAGAGGGCACAGACGGAATCAGGTATATTAAGGGCCGTCCGTTGACAGAAGAGGAAAGAAAGGAAGAACTGGAACCTTTAAAAATTTAAAACCTTTGGATCCGGGAATTGAAGTGGAGAGTGATCTGACATCAGTTTATGCTGCATATGGAAACAGGGAGGCTGCATTTCCATCTTCCTATGATGCCAGAAAGGAAGGATTAGTTACGCCCGTAAAGAACCAGAATCCATTTGGAACCTGCTGGGCTTTTGGTATGGCAGCAATCATGGAGACTTCGCTTCTGGCACAGAACAAAGGAACCTACGATCTGTCAGAAGAACATTTATCATACTTTTTCTCCAACAGACAGAATGATCCTCTTGGAAATACCCCTGATGATAAGAATTATGTACTGGGAAATTATCACGTGATAGGAGGTAATGATCACCTGGCGGCGATTTATCTCAGTACATGGTCGGGAATGACCACAGAGGCCGATGTACCATTTCCTACGGATTCTTCGCATCAGAATGATCTGACTGTACAGATTCCGGAAAGTAAGGCTTATAATTCTGCAGCATATCTGAAAAATGCATCTGTTTCCAAATACAGTGAGGAACGTATGAAAGAAATGCTGCTGAATGACCATGCAGTATCCATTATGCTTTATATGAAGGAAAGTTATGTAAATCCGGACACAGCTGCATATTGTTATCCTGTTGGAAAATCAAATTCGACTGTAATTAATCATATTGTGACAGTGGTCGGATGGGATGATACGTATTCAAAGGATAATTTCCTTCCTGTTTCCAATGTAACATCTGATGGTGCGTGGATCATCAAAAACAGTTGGGGGGAGAAGAAAGGAGACGGAGGATATTACTATCTTTCTTATCAGGATCCCAATATCAGTAAACTTGTAAGTGCAGAGGCAGTGGCTGCTTCGGATCAAAAGTACAGGAATAATTATTTTTATGATGGTTCTTCAGACTTTCAGTGATTCCGATACAGGCGGGACAGTCAGTAGCAGCAGTTTATGAGACAACTGCAGGAAAGGGAAAAGCAGAAGTCCTGGGGGAGGTTAATCTTGTTACAAACAGTGACAATGCCTGTTACAAAATTCAGATATACACCGATCTGACAGATCCATATGACCCGGAAAGCGGGACCGCTGCATATGCTGCTCCATATGAGTTTGAACAGCCAATCGCAGGTATACAGACTATTAGTGTACCAGAGGTGGTTTTGAAACAGGGAAGCAGATATTCTGTTGTGATCACAAACAGTGGGACTGACAAAGTCAGCTTTGGAGTGGAAGCAAAGTCCAGTTATGGGAACTGGTTTACCTGTACGGCGGGGATAGAAACAGGGCAGACATTCTATAAGGGTGCATCGGAAACGGCCAGGTGGACAGATGGAAAGACGAAAAACTGGACGGCAAGGATCAAGGCACATACAAGGACCCTGAATCAGTCATGGGTGCCGGATACACCGGTATTTCAGGTGAAGGCATATAATTCCGGATATAACCTTATTTCATGGGAAAAAGTTTCCGGAGCTACAGGATATTATGTGTACAGAAAACCTGCAGCAGGTGGGAAGTGGTCCCAAATTGCAGATGTCGGGACATCGGAATTAAAATATAAAGATAGTAAGGTTACGGCTAATGCATCATACCGTTATACAGTAAAAGCATATTATGAAGCATCCGGAAAAAGATATTCAGGTAAATATAAAACCGGCGATGTGATTAAAGCAGCACCTGCAGTGCAGAAGGTTACTTCTGTGAAATCTGAGAAAAATGGAATCCGCATCCGGTGGAAGCCTCAGAAAAAATGTGACGGCTATTATATTTACAGAAAGAAAAAAGGTGGTTCCTATCAATTGATAAAGAAAATTTCCAATGGAAATAGTTCTTCTTATCTGGACAAAAAAGCACAAAAAGGTGTATCATACTATTATGCGGTAAAAGCATATGTTAAAGAGCCATATGGAAATACATACAGCAAATATAAAAGTTCATCTGCTGTAAAAAGAAAATAAGAAATGAAGGAAAGAGATTATGAAGAGAAGGTTTGGAACAGTAATAGCAATGGTACTGTGCTTTATTCTGACAGTGGTTTCTGTTTATGCGGATGATGGAAAGGATCAGAATCCGGATTATGTAACAGATTATTATATGATCGTACAGAGTACACAGGGCGGGGTAGATATTTATGATGAAGCAGACACTCAGAGTGTTAAACTGAATGACAGCAAGATCCCAAATGGAACTGCCATTCACGTTCTGGGTGAGAAGAATGGAGCAGACAATAAAAAATGGGCATATACACAGTACCATGGAATGAACGGATATGTTCCTATGGATGATCTGGATCCGGCTTCCAGAGAAGAAGCTGCCAATGAGGAATATCGTACTTTCGGAGGCAAAGATGTGGATTTCGAAGTAAAGGTTCATGGAAACGATGGAAACGTATCGGTTTATAACGGACCTGGAGAGAAATTTGATCAGGTTTCAGGAACAGAGGGAATCGCAGATGGGACAACTGTACATATTTTTCAGTATGTTCAGGGAGAAGACGGAACAAACTGGGGGAAAACAGACACAGATGGTGTGACACAGGATGGCTGAATCTTGATCGTGATACAGATTACGTAAATGAAAATGTATCCGCAGATGCACCGGAGGCTACAGGCACATCAGGAAACGTTCCGGTGGCTGCTGTTACACCAACACCGGAAGCAACTCCAACTCCGAAAGCCACACCAACACCAGAGGTAACACCTACAGAAAAAGCGACACCGACACCGGAGGCAACACCTACAGAAGAAGCAACACCGACACCGGAGGCAACACCTACAGAAGAAGCAACGCCAACACCGGAAGAAACAGAGACGCCTGCTTCGACAGAAGACAAGGAATCCGATGATAAGCAGAGTCAGAAAACATCAGGAAAGAATGTAAAAGCAGATTCAGGAATGAAGAATCCTGTAATCTGGATTAGTGGTATCGGGATTATTGTTATCATAATTTTACTTATTTATTTCCTGAAGAAGAAAAAGTAAGAGTTAAAATCATTAAAGAATGCCGTCGACGGCAGAGAACAGTTACAAAATAAACAGGGGAACTAAAAGAGCAGCGCATCGGATGATGCAGCTGCTCTTTTTAGAAAATGTGTGTGTATAATTGAGACGTTATGAGGAAACCTCAAATCAGTCTTAATTAACAAAAACTATTAATGTGTGTGCATATATAGTCTACAATTTTTTGGCAATTTAATCAAGATGGAATTTTATAGAACGTGATATATTTTGAGGAAAGAGGCTATTCAGACTTTTTACTTGCGTAACTCTGGCGGGAAACGTATAATAGAAAAAAGCAATACTCGAGGGTGAGGAAAAGAGGATGAAGATAACAGAAGAACTGTTAAATGAGATGAAAATTAAGGATGAGAACTTTTCTGACGGTCTGATCAAGCCGGACGGCGATTACGTAAGAATACCCAGAGGACATCTTCATGGAATGATGGAATTGCTTCCATGGACAGAGAACGAAATCTGGAAAATGATCCCGGATGATGATTCTCCGCTGTTCTGGCTGATTGAGAAAACAGGATGCGTTCTTACGGATTATAATAATTCTATTGGCATGAAGATGACACCTGCTCAGCAGACTGTGTTTGATATGATGCGAAAACATGGGGTTCTTACAGATGATTATTACGATTTGACGAAACAGAGGGAGAAAGTAAGAGAAGCCAGAGAACAAAAAGAGAATCGAAAGCAGTAGTTAAGTGTATATGAATATATGGAATTGAAGCGATGGAAAAGTATGCTCATTAAAGTTATCCGACGCAGAAGCAACAATATACGATATTAAAAAGCAGCATATCAGAGTTATGGATCATAACCTGATATGCTGCTTTTAGCGTGTCTGAAGAAAAAACTTCAGTTTTGGAATCTGATTGTTGAGAATCAGTGATTCCGGAAACATAGCCTGGTGGACAAATTCTGCGGAATAAGTGAAATCGCCCACATGATCTTTTCCGTGACTGTCGCTGGATAAAATGATCGGAATCTCATATTTCTGACAGAAATAAAGAATTTCAGTCGCATTGGATGTTGTATCTCCGCGATAGCCGTTTGGAGAAAGAGAAGCTTCGTTTATTTCAAAGATAACATTCTCCTGCAATGCAGCAATAGCCAGAGTTCTGTAATCCACCGGGAAATGCGGATCATCACAATGCCCGAGGACTTTTACAGCAGGATGTTTCATGGCGTTGATATAGGCCAGGGTATTCTCAGCAGCAGCGCCGGAACGGTAATTCTGCTGATGCATACTGATGATCGCATAATCCAGTCCATTCAGCAGATCATCTGACAGGTCGATGTGCCCGTCAATATCAAGAATGTTCAGTTCAACGCCATAAAGAACATCAATTCCAAAGCGTTTTTTGGGACAGAATGGAAGACTTCTGAAATATGAGGAAGTCCCGGAAGTGAGAGTCCCGGGACCATGATCTGAAATTCCAAGAAGCTTCAGACCCTTATGACTGGCTTCCTTTGCCATATCTGAAATGGTACAGGTGGTGCCGTGCCCACTGGCAATGGAATGCGTGTGAATATCGGAGAGATACATATAAGTTTTTCTTTCTGAATGAAAAATAAGCGTGTCAGGAATGCTTTATGAGACAAGTATGGCAGAAGAAAAATGAAATGTCAATCATAAAAACAAAATAAAAATGTTACTGTTCACTCCGTTCTCAGTAACGTAGCCAAAATTCATTCCAGATTGCCTGCGGTAATGGAATGAATTTGCTTGTGCGTCTCGGAATTTTGCCACATTTATGCCAAAACACATCGCGGAATAGTGATGTGTGAACAGTAATATAAAAAATATCAAAATATCCAAAACAGAAGAAAAATAAATATACAACTCTACTATGATCTGACGTAGGATTTCACATTCTGATGAGCTGGATTAGGATGCGTTATTTACGAGGATTGCTATAAACAGATTGTTGTCAAATACAATTCGAGAGGAACTCAGGTCTGTGGGGTGATGTTTGGAAAAGGCTGTCTTTGATGTTGCTTATTATTCTTGACGATTGAATCAGAGGACTTACCTGATTTTGTTTAAAACAACAAAAACAGGCATAAAACAACATACTCACTAAAATAGTAGATATATGTATAGATAACTGCTGCTTTTTAATGTAAAAAGATTGAAAATTAATTAACAATATTAGATTTGTTAGTGAAAAATAGATAATTAGAATTGGCATATATGCACAAGAAAAATGTTTTGTTTGGTGAATTTGACGTGAAAATCAAATTTGAATTAGAATTTTTGTTCAAAATATGATATGAATAATTGGCTAAAACTACTGAAATACAAAAAAACGGACAAAATGACACATTGTTATGTTTACAAAATTGGTGATATATGTTAATATAAACTCACAAAAACAAAAATGCTTCGGCAAAATATCCAAAAAGGAGGAATATCATGAAGAAAAAATTAATCGCAGCGTTACTCTCAGCAGCTATGGTGGTTTCTGCAGTTCCTGTATTTGCAAGTGATGCAGCAGCAGACGAGGAAACAGCAACAGAGAGCAGTACCGAATCTCCGTTAGCGGGCAAGAAGATAGCATATATTATGTACATGTCATCAGCAACTATCTTCCAGATGTGGTCGGATTCATTTACCGCAACAGCAGAGAAGCTTGGTATGGAAGCAAGTACTTCTTCTGCAACGATAATGCAGATACATGGAAGAGTACAATTGAACAGTGCGCGCAGGGTGGTTATGATGGATTGATGGTTTCCCATGGTGGTCAGGAATACGCATATGATTTCCTGTCAGGAATCCTGGAACAGTATCCGGATTTGAAGATTGTTACATTCGATACACCATTTAAAGATGCAAATGGTGAGACTGCTAAGATTGACGGTGTTACACAGTTCTTCCAGCAGGATGCAGGATTTGCTGAATCTCTGGTTCAGGCTATCCTTGATATGTATCCGGACAAAACAGAGGCAGGCGAGCCTGTAAATATTCTTCAGGTTCAGCAGGGCGCCGGATATAACAGCCCGTTCGACCGTCGCCAGGTAGGTTATGAACCATTTGAGACAGATGGAAAGATTAAAACAGTTGAGAGAATAGCACCAATTGATGATCAGAATGCTACTTCATCTATGCGTGATGTAACTGCTGCTACTTTACAGAAATATGGCGAAGGCGATATTGATGGTATCTGGTGCTGCTATGATGCATATGCACAGGGCGTATATCAGGCGCTGCGTGAAGCAAATTCCGATATCCCAATGGTATCTGTAGATATCTGTAATGAAGATATCCAGTTCATGCAGGAAGGTAAAAACTGGAAAGCATGTGCTACAACAAACTGGACATCTAATGGAGAATTTGCATGCCGTGTATTAGCACTTGAGATGGCAGATCAGTATGAAGACATTGAAGCTGCTTCCTGCTACTATGCAGATCCGGGCGCTGGATGGAAATTCCTTCAGTTATTGTTACCCAGGAAATGGTTACATCTAAGGAAGGTATTAATATTGAGAACCTGGCAGAGGTTGCTGGAGAAGACTATTCTGATACTTCTTGGATGCCTACATGTGATTGGATGGTATCAGCACTTGGACACTAATCCTTTCAAAAGGACAGTAGTTAATACTGAAAATATCTAAGTAAAATGAGGCGTCGGGGTTCAAGGCTCCGACGCCACTTTTTCCGTACTGGATTATCTGTGGCGGAAAATAATTACGGAAAAGAGGGAATATATGGATAAAATCACACTTGGAACACGAAAAGTTCCATAGAATTTCCTGGTGTAAAGGCCCTTTCGGATGTTGATTTTGAAATTTCAACCGGTATGATCCATGCAGTTATGGGAGCGAACGGAGCCGGTAAATCGACATTGATGAAAGTTCTGGCTGGCTCAAATCCAGATTACACAGGAGATGTTTTGTATAACGGAAACGTCGTGGAATTGAGAAATCCGGCTGCCGCAAAGAAACTCGGCATCCAGATTGTATATCAGGAAGTTGATATGGCGCTGATTCCGACACTTTCAGTAGCTGAGAATGTAATGTTTAATGACATGGTCATGAACATGGGACATAAACAGTTTGTCAATTATGGAAAGATTAGAAAAGATGCAAAAGAGGCTCTGGCCCGCCTGAATATTGATATTGATGTAAAGAGATGGTGTGGTACACTGACACTGGCGCAGAAACAGATGGTCCTGATAGCGCGTGCGGTTCAGAATTCATGTAATTTCCTGATACTGGATGAGCCGACAGCACCATTATCAGATACGGAAACAGAGGAACTGTTCCGTGTTGTAAAACATTTAAGAGAAACAGAAAATATTGCTATTATCTTTATTACACATCGTATCCAGGAAGTCCTCAGAATCTGTGATTCTTACACGGTTATGAGAAACGGACAGGTTGTGGATACAACTCCGATCACACCACAGACAACTTCAAAAGAGATCGTTGATAAAATGCTTGGACGTTCTTTTGAGGAGAATTTTCCGAAAGAAGTCTGTGAAATCGGAGAGAAATCATTTGTAATAGATCATCTGACCGAACGCGAGAATCGTGTAAAAGATGTTTCTATGTACGTAAGAAAAGGAGAAATCGTCGGACTTGCCGGTCTGGTAGGTGCAGGAAAAACAGAACTTTGTAAAACTATTTTCGGTGCATACCATAAATCGGGAGGTACGCTTACATTAAATGGCAGGGAGCTTAAGATAAAGAATCCGTCCGATGCCGTAAAGAACAGAATTGCACTGGTACCTGAGGAAAGGCGTAAAGAGGGCGTGCTTGTTGCAGAAACAGTTACCTTTAACATATCCGCAGCGTGCCTTGGAGATTTCTGTACCATGTCTTTCGTAAATGACCGCAAGACAGCGCAGAAAGCAAAAGAATATGTAAAGAGCCTTAGTATTAAGACGCCTTCGGTAAAACAGAGGGTTGCATATCTTTCAGGAGGAAACCAGCAGAAAGTTGCTGTTGCCAAGTGGCTGGCAGCAGACTGTGATGTATATATTTTTGATGAACCTACAAAAGGTGTAGACGTTGGTGCAAAGCAGGAAATCTTTCATCTGATCAATCAGATTGCAAAAGACGGAAACTGTGTCATTTATGCTACCTGCGAGAATTCGGAGCTGTTATCCATAACAGACCGCATGTATGTTATGTATGATGGCAGGATTATGGCAGAACTTGAAACTGCAAAGACCACCGAAGACGAGATCATGCATTATGCTACAGGTTCGGAGGAGAAATATGCAGGCTGATATCTGAGCAGATATCGGGCATCAATGTATTGGGAGGAAAATAATATGGTTCAGAATTCAAAGATGAAAACGATTGGGAAAGGGTTACTGAGCTGGGCTGCTGTAATTGTGCTTGTGGTTTCAGTTGTTATCTTTACAGCAATCAAGGGCACGGCATTTTTTCAGTGAATAACCTGATGAATATTCTCCGTGCCATGTCAGTAGTTACAATTTTTGCTCTTGCAGCAACTGTATCTATGGCACCGGATGGATTTGATATGTCAGCCGGTACACTGGTACTTTCAGCGCCTATGTTTTTGCAGCACTGTTTCTGTGGTTTGGCGCTCCCTTATGGCTGGCTATTGTTCTTACTATTGTGTTTACAATGGTAATGTATCTGTTGACAATGTTCTTAATACTGGTATGTAAGATTCCGGATATGCTGGCAACCTGCGCACTGCAGTTCGTACATGCGGGTCTTGGTCTTGCATTTACAGGCGGCAGCGCTGTATCTGCAGGTCTGAGTGCTCCGAAGTGGTTTGGCGCACTGCACGGAGGAGATGTGACTCCTCTTCGTAAAGGATGGACAACCGGTTCTATGAACATTGGTAAATCCCCTTATATCATCATTATCATGTTGCTCTGCGTAGTTGTATGCTGGGTACTTCTGGAAAGAACAAAACATGGTCGTTATTTATATGCAATGGGCGGCAACAAAACAGCAGCAAAACTTTCCGGTATCAATGTTAAGAAATACAGATTTATGGCAGGTATGTTCGCAGCAGTATTTATCGCAGTTGCAGGTATTGTTGTATGCTCCCGTAACTCAGCAGCTCAGATCAACAGCTGTGACAGTTACTGATGAGTTCCCTGGCAGCAGTATTTATCGGACGTTCTGTAGGCGGTGCTGAGAGACCGAACGCTCTTGGAACAGTTGTAGGTGCTCTTCTTATTTCCACACTGGAAAATGGTCTGACAATGTGCGGCGTTGTTTACTATGTACTTCCGGCAGTTAAAGGTGCGGTTCTTTGCCTGGCGCTGGTTGCAGCGTATATCACTGTAAAAGAAGATTAATTAAAAGCATGAAAGAGCAATTTGTGACGGATAATGAGACGGAATATGGAGGAAAAAATTATGTCAAAGTTTGATACTTATTTTCTTATGAAAACAGATGATGCAATTGAATATGCAAAGGAAAAAGTTTCGCAGATCGAATGGGATGCTGACAGCATGACTGCAAAGGAAATCGGAGATGGAAACCTTAACTATGTATTCAAAGTAACTGATGCAAAAGGTCACAGCGTAATTATCAAACAGGCTGGTGTAGAGGCACGTATTTCTGCCGATATGAAACTGGATACAGACAGAAACAGAATCGAATCTGAGATCCTTGTTCTGGAGGGTAAACTTGCACCTGGATATGTACCGGAAATTTATTTCTATGATACAGTAATGAGTGCATGTGGTATGGAAGACTTAAGTGATCACGAGATCATGCGTACAGCAATGCTGGAACATAAGATTTTCCCGAAATTCGCAGATCAGATTTCTACATTTATGGCACAGGTTCTTATGGGAACTACAGATGTAGTGATGGATCATCAGGAGAAAAAAGAACTCCAGCGTAAATTTATCAATCCGGAATTATGTGATATCACAGAAGCGCTGGTATATACGGAACCATACAACGATGAGAGAGGACGCAACCGTGTATTTCCTCCAATTGCAGACTTTGTAAAAGAAAAACTTTATGAGGATCAGGGACTTCATTGTGAAGTTGCAAAATTAAAAATGGATTTCATGACAAGAGCGCAGTCCCTGATCCATGGTGATTTACATACAGGTTCTATCTTTATTAATGAAGAAAGTACAAAAGTATTTGATCCTGAGTTCTGCTTTTACGGACCGATGGGATATGATATTGGTAATGTGATTGCAAATATGATTTTTGCATGGGCGAACGGTGATGCGGCAGGTGCGGCAGACTTCTGTAAATGGGTAGAGGATGTTCTGGTAGATGTCATCAACATGACAAAAGAAAAAATGGAAAAATATTATGATGAACATGTAACAGATACTATGTGCAGGAATGAGCTGTACAAGAAGTACTATATGGATACTATTATTGAAGACACTTCAGCAGTGGCCGGTCTGGAACTGATCCGTCGTATTGTTGGTATGGCTAATGTAAAAGATATCACAACAATTGCAGATGAAGCAAAACGTGCACGTGCAGAGAAGATCTGCATCACGGCTGCAATTGATTTCATCAAAAACAGAAGTGATAAGAAATGCGGCAAGTGCTTCCTGAAGACTCTGAAAGATGCAATTGCGAAGTAGACGCATAAAAGTTGCTGTTCACACGTTGCTGAGCGCTGAGTGAACAGTGACGTGTGAAAAAACATAATTGATAAAAGGAGATGGATATTATGGAAAATGCACTTAATCTGGATACCGTAAAACTTGCGGAAAATAAAAAAGAAATCGTAATACCTGGATCAGACACTTCTTCCGAACCAGTGCAAATATCTCAATATTTCCACAGCAGGAGATATCTGGGAAGCAATTTATTCGCTGAGAGTAAGAGGAGCTCCGGCAATCGGTGTTACAGGAGCTTATGCATATTATGTGCTCGCAGATCAGATTGAAACAGATGACAAAGAGGAATTTGTAAAAGAGTGCACAAAGATGATGGAGTATATCAACTCATCCAGCCTACAGCAGTCAACCTTTCCTGGGCTCTGAACCGTATGCATAATGTAATGCTTACAGAGAAAAATCATATGAATATTCCGGAACTGAAAGCTCGTCTGATGAAAGAAGCAGATGATATCAGAGAAGAAGATATTCAGATCAGCCGTAATATTGGCACTTATGGATTTGAACTTCTGGAGAAACTTGGAAAAGGCGTCGGTATCATGACACACTGTAATGCGGGAACATTGGCTACAGCGAAATACGGAACTGCATTAGCTCCAATGTACATTGCTCTGGAACACGGCTGGGATCCAAAGAATGATCTTCATGTTTACTGTGATGAAACCCGTCCGCTTCTGCAGGGAGCAAGATTGAGCGCATATGAAATGCAGGCAGCCGGTATCGACACTTATGTACAGTGTGATAACATGGCTTCTTATACGATGAAAAGCGGCAAGATTGGAATTATCTTTGTGGGCTGTGACCGTGTAGCTGCAAATGGAGATTTTGCAAACAAGATTGGTACGAGCGGAGTTGCCATTATTGCCAAACATTACGGAGTTCCGTTCTATGTATGTGCACCGTCATCTACCATTGATATGACTCTGGAATCTGGTGATGAAATTCATATTGAACAGAGGAAAGGTGAAGAAGTTACTGAAATGTGGTATGAGAAACGCATGGCTCCGGAAGGAGTCGGTGTTGTAAATCCGGCTTTTGATGTAACGGACCACAGTCTGGTAACAGGTATCATTACAGAAAAAGGTATTGCTTATGAACCATTTAAAGAATCCTTTGAGAAAATGGGGATTAAACCTGTGGAGAAATACGTAGATAAAAAATAATAGCCATATACAAAAAAACCGGAATGAGGATTTTCATTCCGGTTCTTTTTGTGAACTGTATTGCTCATAATGATGAGCAGTGACAGATGGTCAGTAATAACGAACATTGTTTTTGTCCAGAAAATCTTTCCATTCCGGTGAGAATTCTGTGTCCAGAATAATGCCGTCCAGTTCGTTTAATGGAATAACGCTGGTAAAAGAAACATTATTCAGTTTGGAGTGGTCTACTGCCAGGTATTTCTGTTTGGCATGAGAAAGCGCCAGATAATGGATCACTGCAGAATTATCACTGGTATCGGTTGCTCCGAATTCCATGTCTATGCTCCGGCATGAGATAAAGGCTTTATCAAAGAAGTATTGTCTCAGGCTGCGGTGAGCACTGCTTCCTTCAAAACTTTTTGTGCGTGGAGAATATTCTCCTCCGATCAGGAAAAGATTTATTGTCTGTGAGGAGGATAGAATGTTGGCGATTTCCAGCGAATTTGTAACAACAGTCAGTTTCTGCTGGCGATTTTGTTGGCAATAAACCATGCTGTGGTAGAGTTATCCAGGTAAATGATTTCTCCGGTCTGGATCAGGGCATCACATTTTAACGCAATAGTTTTCTTTTCTTCTGTTTTCAGAACCTGTCGGGTAGAAATATCCAGATCATTCTGGACTCCGTCCAGGATATAGGCGCCACCGTGAGTGCGGATCAGTTCATGTTCCTGTTCCATGGCACGCAGATCACGTCGGATTGTTTCACGGGTTACGTTCATGCGGACTGCGAGATCTGCAATGGTAACGCTTTTATTTTCCTGTAAAAGTTCTTTTATGAGATTTTGGCGTGAAATTGCAAGCAAATCAGGGCCTCCTTTCTTGATAAATAAATGCAAACAGCCGCAGTCCCTATTTTAATGGACTGCGGCTGTTTTGAAAAGCTAAATTATTTACAAATATAATTATGTAATCCCAGAATTTTGTAATAACCAGCCACAGCTCCCTGGTCTTCGACTCCTTCGCATTGTGCAGCATGTACAGCTGCTTTTCCGAAAACAGGAATCATATTCTTTGTTGCTTCGACTCCGGACCTGGCAGCATCAAGTGCCTGAGTAATTACTTCCTGCAGAGAAGCGCCGGCTTTTGCTGCTTTATCTGCGGACTGTGCAGCTGGGAGAATAGAATCATAGATAGTACGCTGGCCCTGTTCACATTTGCCACGCTTCTGGACGCCTGCGGCAAATCCTGTCAGATAAGCTGCCAGTGCGGGGGCATCTATTTCTGTTTTTCCTTTTAAGGCTTTTCCGCCTCCATGATTCCAGTTGACATAAGAAATCCCATTGTAGAAGGAACGAGGGAAGACATTTTCATACCGGATTTCATGAGAAGTTTACCGATGTCTCCGGCTGCACCGGTGGCTTCTTCGCGCATGATGTCCGGAAGAGAACCGTAACCTTTGCTCATGGTAAGACCGAGGTCGCCATCACCCAGACGGGCATCCATTTCGCATAATTCTTCTTTTTTTTTCTATAAACAGATTTCCGACACTTGCAAATAAATCCGGAATCTGATCAAAAAGGATTTTGTCCATTTCTATTCCTCCTTGGACTTTTATTTCTGGCAGATGAATGGAGTATTTACGGGATGATCCATATATTTCTTTAATTCATCGTTCATTTTGCAGATTGAGATAGAAGCACCGGCCATTTCCATGGAAGTTGCATATTCGCCTACGATAGTTTTATAAATTTTAATTCCTTTGGAATTGAGAATCTGTGTAACATCGTTGGATAAAATATATAATTCTTCGATGGAAGTTGCTCCCAGACCATTGATCAGAATAGAAACTTCTTCGCAGTCTGCAACCGGCATATCGGTCAGAAGGGTATTCAGCGACTCTTCAGCGATTTCGCGGGAGGTCTTGAGCGGTCCGTTCCACACACCCGGTTCTCCGTGGATTCCCATTCCCATAGCCATTTCGTTTTCTTTTAATTCGAAGTTGGCGTGTCCGACTTCGGGAATGATACAAGGAGTTAATGCGAAACCTACGGTACGTGTATTGTCTTTTGCGAGCTGTGCTGCTGCAAGAACTTCATTCAGGGAACCTCCTTCGTCAGCTCTGGCACCGGCTGCTTTGAACATAAAGTATATTCCGGCAACTCCACGGCGGGTAGCTGGATCTTTGTGGGAGTTTACATCATCTGCTCCAACAATACTTCTGCATTCGATATCATCCATATCGCAGAGGTCAGTAGCCATATCGAATGTCATGATATCTCCGGTGTAGTTTCCGTACAGATATAAAAACGCCGGCACCTGCTTCGACTTCTTTGGCGATATTATAAATCTGTTCGGGTGACGGGGACTGGAAAACGCCGCCTACTCCGCAGCCATCGATCATTCCGTCTCCTACATAGCCGAGAAACAGTGAAGATGTCCGGAACCGCCGCCTGTGATGATTGCTACCTTGCCTGGCTTCTTCTCTGCTCTGCAGTAGCAGCGGAGATCATCAGCTGCGTATTTAACCTGATCTGAGTGAGAGCGTAGATACCTTTAAGCATGTCATCTACGTAGTTTCCGGTGCATTGATAATTTTCTTCATAAGATGCCTCCTTGCTGTTGATTATGATAAAAATGAATAATAAAACGGTTCATAGTAATAAGAACCTTGGCTTTTATAACTATAATTTTAAATGCTTACCAATGGTTTGTCAATTAAAATGTACTGAAATGTGACTTTTTTTGGATATAAATTATATAAAATAACCAAAACAACATAAATGTAAAAATGTGATAAAAAAAATAAAAAAAAGAATGTTCGAAAGAGAACATTCTTTTTAATGTACCGGAGCGTGTTTGGAGCAGGACTTTTAATCTGGGAATCTGATTATTTAGGATCAATGATTCAGGGAACATCAGCTGATGTACGAATTCGGCAGCATAAGTAAAATCACCGATATGATCTTTTCCGTGGCTGTCACTGGAGAGAATAATGGGAAGTTTGTAACGGAGACTGTAATGCAGAATTTGTGCTGCGTTGGAGCTGGTGTCTCCTCTGTAACCGTATGGAGCCAGGGATGCTTCATTAATCTCAAAAATTACATTTTCTTTCATGGCAGCTTTGGCAAGTGCGTTGTAATCAACCGGAAAATGTATGTCATCGCAATGTCCGAGGATTTTTACTGCCGGATGTTTCATAGCCCGGATATATGCCTGAGTGTTTTCTGATACAGAACCGGATTTATAGTTCTGCCGGTGCATGCTGATAATAGCATAATCCAGATTATTCAGAAGTTCATCTGAAAGATCAATCTGTCCGTCTGCATTCAGGATATCCAGCTCAACTCCATAAAGGATATCCACGTTGAACCGCTTTCTGGACAGAATGGAAGACTTCTGAAATAAGAAGATGTTCCGGAAACAAGAGTACCGGGACCGTGGTCGGAAATTCCCAGAAGTTTCAGACCTTTTCTTCCGGCTTCCTTTGCCATATCTGAAATTGTACAGTTTGTGCCATGCCCGCTGGCAATGGAATGGGTGTGTATATCGGAAAGATACATAAGAACCTCCTGAGCCAAGTGAAATTGTCTGTTGCCGACTATATTGAAAATGTGGGGCAGCATATAGAAAGCATTGTTTATCTTGCTTATAGTATGGCAGATGAATTTGTGAAAGTCAACTAAAAGTCAAAACAAAAACAACAAATCAAAAAATAAAATCCAAACAAAAAACAACATAAAAACCGTAAAATATATGTTGGTTTTTGTTGACCTTAAAAGCTGTCTGAGGTATAATGAAACTATATGAAAACATGGAAAATAATTGTATTTTAGTTACTGTTCACGTATCATTTGAATAAACAGTTTAATGTGTGTGGCAGTAAGTTAACCTTTTATCCATGAGAAAGGAGCAACATGGAAAAATTTCAAACATCAGATATTCCTAAATCTCCCAGAATTCAGAAGCTGGTAGATGCATTGTATGCACATATGCCGGTGATTGAATCTGCCAGAGCGAAGCTGATCACGGAATCATATAAGGAAACAGAAGGAGAACCGATCATTACGCGAAGAGCGAAAGCGTTTGCTCATATTCTCCATAATATTCCGATTGTTATCCGTGATAATGAGCTGATCGTGGGAAGCAGTACAATCGCACCAAGAGGATGCCAGACATTCCCTGAATTTTCTTATGAATGGCTGGAAGCTGAACTGGATACAGTAGCAACCAGAACAGCAGATCCTTTTTACATTGCAGAGGAGACCAAGGCGGAGCTGAGGGAGGCGGACAAGTACTGGAAAGGAAAAACAACCAGTGAACTTGCAACTTCTTATATGGCACCGGAGGCAATTCGCGCGATAGAGCATAACATTTTTACACCTGGGAATTATTTTTATAATGGTGTAGGACATGTTACTGTGAAATACTGGGAAGTTCTGGAAATTGGATTTGAAGGAATTATGGCGAAAGCGCAGGCAGAACTGGATGGCTGTAATGTAGGAGACGGAGACTATGCAAGAAAGTCTCATTTTCTGGAAGCCGTGCTCCTGAGCTGTCAGGCTGTAATAGATTATGCTGCACGTTATGCAAAACTTGCGCAGGAGATGGCTGATCAGACCAGTGATCCGGTACGTAAACAGGAACTCCTTATTATAGCGGCAAACTGCAGCAGAGTTCCGGCAAAAGGTGCGCAGAACTTTTATGAGGCATGTCAGTCATTTTGGTTTGTACAGCAGTTGCTTCAGGTAGAATCCAGCGGACATTCTATTTCGCCGGGACGTTTTGATCAGTATATGTATCCTTATTATAAGAAGGATATGGAAACAGGAGCAATTACCCGTGGGTTTGCACAGGAACTGATGGATTGCATCTGGGTAAAATTTAATGATCTGAATAAATGCCGTGATGCAGCATCAGCAGAGGGATTTGCAGGCTACAGTCTTTTCCAGAATCTGATCGCAGGTGGTCAGAATAAAGAGGGAGAGGATGTAACCAACGATCTTTCTATTATGTGCATTCAGGCATCTATGCATGTACATCTGCCGGCACCGTCACTTTCCGTGAGAGTATGGAATGGTTCTCCACATGAATTTCTGATCAAGGCAGCAGAACTTACCAGAACAGGAATCGGACTTCCTGCATATTATAATGACGAGGTAATTATTCCTGCATTGCAGAACAGAGGATTATCTCTGGAGGACGCAAGAGATTACAATATCATCGGCTGTGTAGAACCACAGAAAGCAGGTAAAACAGAAGGATGGCATGATGCTGCATTCTTTAATATGTGCAGACCACTGGAACTTGTTTTTGCAAATGGTATGGATAAGGGTGAGATTGTGGGAATTCCTACCGGTGATGTCACTCAGATGAAGAGCTTTGAGGAGTTCTTTGATGCCTATAAGAAACAGATGGAATACTGCATTTCCCTGCTTGTAAATGCAGATAATGCGATTGACGTGGCACATGCAGAACGATGTCCGTTACCATTTCTCTCCTGTATGATCGATGACTGTCTGAAAGAGGGCAGGTCTGTTCAGGAGGGTGGAGCTGTCTACAATTTCACAGGTCCCCAGGGATTTGGAATTGCCAATATGGCGGATGGTCTTTTTGCAATACGTAAGCTGGTTTATGAAGAGAAGAAAGTATCTATGGAAGAGTTCAAAGAGGCGCTTGCGTGGAACTATGATAAAGGACTGGATGCGCAGTCAGCCGGTGACATGACAGAAATGATCATGAAAGCAATGCAGAAAGCCGGCAAAGAGGCAGATGCTTCTACAGCGGCAGGACTTCTGAAAACTTTTATAGGAATGAAACCGGGTGAGCAGAAGACTCAGAGATTCAAAGAGATTCATGATATGATCGATGAAGTACCGAAGTTCGGAAATGACATTCCGGAAATTGACTATTTTGCAAGAGAAGTTGCCTATACATATTCCAAACCGCTCCAGAATTACAGCAACCCAAGAGGTGGCAGGTTCCAGGCAGGTTTATATCCGGTATCAGCCAATGTACCGTTGGGCGGACAGACTGGTGCAACACCTGATGGAAGATATGCGCATACACCTGTTGCAGACGGCGTTTCTCCGTCAGCAGGCAAGGATGTAAAAGGGCCTACAGCGGCAGCTACATCCGTATCCAGACTGGATCATTTTATTGTATCAAACGGAACACTCTTTAATCAGAAGTTCCATCCATCTGCACTCTCGGGAAGAGAGGGACTGGAGAAATTTGTTGCACTGATTCGTTCCTATTTTGATCAGAAAGGAATGCACATGCAGTTTAATGTAGTAGACAGACAGACGCTTCTGGATGCACAGGAACATCCTGAGAAATATAAACACCTGGTAGTCCGCGTAGCCGGATACAGTGCATTGTTTACTACACTTTCCCGTTCGTTGCAGGATGATATTATTCGCCGTACAGAGCAGGGGTTCTGAACGGGAGGTTTTTTGCCGAGGACAGAACAGGCAGCAGTAAAGAATGAATAACAGAATCTGAAGAAAGGGAAAAGCATGGACTATTTGGATACAAAGGGCAGAATCTTTGATGTCCAGAAATATTCTATTCACGATGGACCAGGCATAAGGACGATTGTATTTCTGAAGGGGTG
>ENA-OQAN01000559-OQAN01000559.1-human-gut-metagenome-genome-assembly--contig:-NODE-559-length-19435-cov-4.946965_pt1 | contig 19435 bp, 21 predicted proteins | sample MGYA00242735_ERZ504527 | MGnify/ENA primary metagenome ERZ504527 (study PRJEB26092, sample SAMD00036230) | human gut metagenome | host: Homo sapiens | study: EMG produced TPA metagenomics assembly of... | reverse complement strand
GAAAATGGAAAACATCCGGTTTTAGCTGTAGATGCAGATGCAAATGCGAATTTGAATGAAGTGCTCGGCGTTGAACCGGAGATTACACTCGGAGAACTGAGAGAAGAGATTGAACGTGCAGGAGTTGATCCACGGTATCAGATTCCGACAGGAATAACAAAACAGGCTTATCTGGAAATGCGTCTCTCCGATGCAATTGCAGAAGAAGATGATTATGATTTGATGGTAATGGGGCGAACCCAGGGACAGGGCTGCTATTGTTTTGTAAATGGTCTTGTGCAGACCCAGGTTCAGAAACTGCAAAGCCATTATCCATATATTGTGGTTGATAACGAAGCAGGTATGGAACATATCAGCAGAGGAATCCTGCCAATGATGGAAGTTGCCATTCTTGTAAGTGACTGTTCCAGAAGAGGTGTTCAGGCAGCCGGACGTATTGCAAAGCTGATGAAGGAGTTAAACTTTAAACCACAGAAAACTGGATTAATCGTGAATCGTGTTCCGAATGGAAAACTGGATGCCGGAACTCTGGAAGAAATCCGAAATCAGGGACTGGAACTGTTAGGGGTTGTACCACATGATGACCAGGTATATCAGTATGACTGTAATGGAAAGCCGATCATACAGCTTCCGAAAGATTCTCCTGTAAGAAGTGCACTGGGAGAAATTGTAAAGAAGTTAGGATTGTGAGTTGGAGGATTGAAAGTTTGAAGATTGAGTAAACAGAAATATTATCTGATTTGGTATAACCAATTGCAAAGAAAGGAAAATCCTCATGAGAAATCATTGGACAGAAATAGAAAAATATTTAGAAGACCAGAAGATAGCGCAGGAACTGATTGGAGAACTGAGAGATTTTCACATGCGTTATGAGGTAGAGGATCAGGTAAAGGAACGAGTAGAAAAACCGGATATCCTATTTTATGGGAAAAAGATTCTGGAAATGTCAACAGCAGCGCTTCTTCAGGGAGATAATCTGTTACTTTCCGGTGCAAAAGCTACAGGAAAAATGTACTATGTGAGACATTGGCATGGATATTCGGAAGACCGGAATACGATATTTCTTTTCATGTAAATACAGACAGTGCCGATCTGATTGGAACGGACACCTTTATAAATAATGAGGTTCGCCTTCGGAAAGGCTCCATCTACCAATGCGCGGAATTTGGAGGATTTGGAATCCTGGACGAAATCAATATGGCAAAAAATGATGCGGTTTCTGTACTGCATGCCACACTGGATCATCGGCGCAGAATCAATATTCCAGGATATAACAGGATTTTACTTCATCCGGCAACACGATTTATCGGCACGATGAATTATGGTTACGCAGGTACCAGAGAGCTAAATGAAGCATTGGTTTCAAGGTTTATGGTAATCGATATGCCTGAAATGGATGAGGATAGTGTTCTTTTTGTATTAAGGCAACATTTTCCAGATGGGGAAAAAAGTGCACTGAAAGCTTTTGCAGGACTGTTTCTGGATTTGCAGATCAAAGCTTACCATGGAGAAATCTCAACAAAATCTCTTGACCTGAGAGGATTGGTTTCTGCTGTAAAAGCAACAAGAAGCGGACTTTCTCCAATTGATGCAATCCAGATGGGAATCATAAATAAAAGTTTTGATGTATTTGAAAAAGAGATCGTAGAAGATGTGGTTTCTACCAGAATCCCATCTTCCTGGACCGGAAAAGACATATGGGGGTAAACTTGTATGGAGGATGTCAGATGGCCGGCGGAACAACTGGAAGAACATCATCTGGAGATCAGCAATCGTATCAGAAATCTTTTTTGGACAGTCAGTGGTGATTATGATACGGAATTTGAACCGGATACAGAAAAATATGTTTATTCAAAACAAACGGTTCTGTATGAGGCAGTGAAGCAGGGTGCCTTTGCACGATATTTTGATCAGAAGAAACTTGGCATGTATTTGATGAAAAAATTACATTTTTCTGCTGGAGAAGATATGCTTTTGCCTCTTCAGAGATTTCGGAATTATGAAGAACCAAGGGAAACAAATGAAAGAATCTTTCAATTTCGTGCATATGCCAATAACAGAGATGGGCTTGCACTGAAAACAGTCGGTTCCTCTCTCATGGAGCGACCGGAAAAAAATAAGATTTTAATCGTATTAAGTGATGGAAAACCCTGTGATATGAGCATACAACGACCAGGAACCCGCCAGCCCAAGATCTATGACGGAGAAAAAGCTGTGAAAGATACTGCATATGAGGTACGTCGGGCCAGAAATCAGGGAATTTTCGTAATTGGTATTTTTGTAGGGAATGAAGAAGAGCTCTCCGTGGAAAAGAGAATCTATGGAAAAGACTTTGCTATATTCGTAATATCAGCAATTTTTCCCGTATAGTAGGAACTTTTTTGCGAAGACAAATTGATATGGAATGAAAATGGAGGAATCACTATGGGTAAAATTGAATTTGCCAATTGCCAGGATGTAAGAAATCAGAAAAAGATACAGGAATTAGATTGTCCACGCTGTCATGAACCGGGAGGCATTGAAGCCTTTGTGAAAGAGGGATACTTGCAGAGGATGGAGTATGTGATAACTGCGGATATATTCTTCCAGAAGGAACAGAACTGGAGGAAGTGGAGTAAGAAGCATTTAAGTAAGGAGATAACAGATGAAAATAGCAGTTTGTGGAAAAGGTGGATGTGGAAAAAGTACAGTAACCAGTCTTTTGGCTAAGGCTTTAGCCAGACGAGGAAAAGAAATTTTGGTAATTGATTCCGATGAATCTAATTATGGTCTATACCGACAGCTAGGTATGAAGCTTCCCAGAGATTTTACAGACTATTTCGGTGGTAAACAAAATGTTTTAAATGATATGATGTTATCAAAATTTACTCATCAGTTTTTTGAGGAAACCTGGACAATAGATGATATACCGGAAGATTATTATAGTCTGAAGGATGGTGTAAAACTGATGAGCAGTGGAAAAATTCATCAAGCAAATGAAGGGTGTTCTTGTGCTATGGGAACTGTTATGACTCAATTTATCCAAAATCTCAGGCTTAAAGAAGACCAATTTGCGCTAATGGATATGGAGGCTGGTATTGAACACTTTGGACATGGAATTGATAACGGTGTAGATTTGATATTGATAATCATAGATCCATCCTATGAATCCCTACAGCTTTCCAAAAAAATCGGGGAATTATCGGAAAGTATTCGAAAACCATTTTATTACGTTCTCAATAAAGTAACAAAAGAGAATCAGGAAATGATGTATGAAGCTGTATGGAATTCAAGTCGAGTCGCTGTATCTCTTAGTGCGGATCCTAGTATTATGGGAGAGGGACTGATGGGGAAAGAACTATCAGAAAAACCAAATGCTATTGAAAACTTAACAGAATTTCTACTTTCTATTTAAAGAATGAGGAGATTTACTGTGGATATATTATAAAAGAAAACCAAATCATACAGTTGTAATTTGTAATATTACATCCGCTTGACGCAAGAAAAAAGCAGTGATATACTGAAACAAAAATTATTTATAAAATAATAATAAAAACTTGGGACTATATTGTGTGATTGAACAGTTACAAAAAATGCAATTCTTGTGGAGGGTATAGGATGATACAGATTGCAATTGTGGAAGATGAAGAAATTTATGTAAAACAATTAACAGAGTATATCCGGAAATATCAAACGGAAAGGGGAAGATCAATAAAGGTTACGGTATTTGGTGATGGAGAAGATATCACTGAGAATTACAGTGGTGGTTTTGACATTATTCTGATGGATATTCAGATGCGGTTCATGGATGGTATGACAGCAGCAGAAAAAATCCGTCAGATGGATCAGAAAGTAATTATTATGTTTATTACAAATATGATTCAATATGCAGTACGTGGATATGAAGTTGATGCAATGGATTATGTAGTAAAACCAGTTGAGTACTTTTCTTTTTCGCAGAAACTGGATAAAGCAGTTGGACGTATGCGCTCTGAGGTTAAAGAATTTCTTACGATTCCGATTGGGGAAGGAGTTGTAAAGATAGATATAGCAGATATCTATTTTATTGAGGGGCAGAGACATAATGTAATTTATCATACTTCGAGAGGAGATTACTGTTCAAGAATTACGATGAAAGAACTCGAAGAAAAACTTGCGGTACACAATTTTTTTTCGATGTGCAAAGGGATATCTGGTAAATATGAATCATGTAGAGGGATTTGTTGGTTCTGATTGTGTGATTCATAATGTACATATACCTGTCAGCAGAACCAGAAAAAAAGAATTCATGAATCTGCTTCTGCAAAACCTCAATATGGAATGATTTCATGCGAAATGGAGGATACTATGTTATATCAGGATATTCCAAGAATTTATACGGCAATAGCAGAGTGGGGATCATGTCTGGTTTATCTTTATATCCTAAAAAAAGAAAACATGAAATCTGTACATTTTCTTATAGGCAGTCTTTTCATGTTGGCAATGCAGAGTATTTTTCTGACTTTGACAGGCAGCGTAACTGAAATTTTGTGGATTCCCTGTATGATGATCGCTGCAGGTATGATGTATGGATTTCTTATGGTCGGAGGAAATATGAAGCCTCTGGGAGCGGCTTATTGCTGTGCCCGTGCATTTGTTCTTGCAGAGTTTGCAGCTTCGCTGCAGTGGCAGATGGTATCTATTGTACAGGCATGGGGGAATCAGAGCCTCGGGGTTGAAATTCTGATTACGATGGTTGTTTTTGGAGGCTGCTTTACTATTGATATTTATTTAGAAAAAGATCTTCTGAAGCAGAATTATCTTGAACAGATGACAGTAAAGGAAGTAGTAGCGGCGGCAATCATGGCTGTTGCAATCTTTGCTTTTAGTAATCTGAGCTTTTTAAATGAAAATGCACCATTTGCGAGCAGAGAACGTGCAGATATTTTTTCTATCAGAACACTGATCGATTTTGGAGGAATTGCAATCCTGCATGCTTATCAGAGCAGGATCAGTGAGTATGTTGCCGAGAAAGAACTTTCAGTAATGAACGTGATGCTGAAAAGCCAGTATGATCAATACCGAAATTATCAGGACAGCCTGGATCTCATACAAATGAAATACCATGATCTGAAACACCAGATAACGGGACTTCGCGCGGAATCAGATGAAGAGAAACGAAAAAAATGGATTGATTCCATGGAAAAGGAAATCGCTGCTTTTGAGAATATAAGCAGAACGGGGAATCAGGTACTTGATACGATTTTGGCAGCTAAGATTTTCCATTGTCGAAAAAATCATATACAGATTACCTGTGTGGCAGATGGAAAATTATTGGATCATATGCATGTAACAGATATATGTTCTATATTTGGAAATGCTTTGGATAATGCGATTGAACATGTAATTTTAATTCCAGATCCGGAAAAAAGACTGATCCATCTGACAGTATCCGCTCAAAAAGGATTTGTGTTCATCAAGATAGAGAATTATTGTGAAGCAGAAATTTCCAAAAATGAAGAGAATCTGATTACAACAACAAAAAAGGATAGTAAAAACCATGGTTTTGGATTGAAGAGTATTCGTAAAGCTGTAGAAAAATATGATGGTTCTGTAGTATTTGGAGTACAGCAGAACTGGTTTGAATTAAAGATTCTTTTACCCAGAGTATTGTAATGCTCTGGGTATTTTTGTTGCCAAGCATACGACAAAAAGGTCCGGTGGACCTTTTTTAGTATTTTGTGCCATATTTGCTGCATCTTGTGCCAAAAACGGCACGAAATAATAACCATGTTATAGTAATGTCAACAGGAAATGATACCTGAAAAAGGCGAGAGAGTCAAAGGAGGAAAAAAGAGAATGATCAGTGTTGAAATGGAAGATGTTCTGGCGGTATTACAATTATGCAAACCGTATATTATCGGTATTATTGCTGCACTTGTAATTGGAATCGTAATTATGATCGCATGCCGCAGGATGTCCAGGGGCAAAAGATTTCTGATAAGAGGAGAAGCTGCGATCGCAATGGTTCTTGCAGTTGTTGTCTGCGTGAATATGATCTGTTTTGGACCAATGTCTACGTTGATTGGACTGGCAACGGGAAATGGAACTTTAAGCGATGAAACAAATGAAGAAGCTACGGAAGTAGCAGAAGAAATTATGGAAGATGGAATTGTTCTTCTGAAGAATGAAAGCCTGCTTCCTTTAAATGAAACAAAAAAACTGAATATTTTTGGCTGGGAATCTATTAATCCGGCTTACGGAGGAGCTGGTTCCGGTGGAATTAATGATCTGTATGATATTGTCAGTCTGAATCAGGGACTTGAAAATGCCGGATTTTCTATTAACCAGGAACTGGTTGATTTTTATAACAATTATGGTGCAGATAATCCGGAAATGTCTATCCAGAAACAGAGCTGGACATTACCGGAGCCACCTGTAGATACTTACAGTGATGAGCTTATTAAAAGTGCGAAAGAGTATTCTGATGTGGCAGTTGTGGTTCTTTCCAGAAAAGCAGGTGAAGGTCATAATGATATTCCTATGGATGTAAGAAAAGCAGCATATGATAATAATTCAGATGAATATGATGATTTTCCTGAGGGAGAGCATTATTTACAGCTTTCACAAACTGAGAGAGATATGGTAGATATGGTTTGCTCAAACTTTGATAATGTGATTGTGGTTTATAATGGAGCAAATCAGTTTGAACTTGGTTTCGCAGATGAATATCCTCAGATTAAATCTGTTGTATGGTGCCCCGGAACGGGAAATGTGGGATTTAATGCACTTGGTAAAGTATTTTCAGGTGAAGTCAATCCTTCCGGAAAAACACCGGATACATTTATTTATGATATGACGACTGCTCCGTGGTGGAATAATGCAGAAAAAACGGAGTATACAAATCTGGCAGATTTGGCCGTTGAAGGAATGAACGCAGGAACTGCGCAGGTGTATGCTCCGGCATTTACCAATTATGTGGAAGGCATTTATGTAGGATACAAGTACTATGAAACAGCTGCACAGGAAGGTGCGATTGATTACGATAAGACTGTACAGTATCCATTTGGATATGGCCTGAGTTACACGGAATTTGAACAGAAAATGGGTGAACTGGAGGAAAAAGACGGACAGATTTCTGTAGATGTAGAAGTAACCAACACCGGAGATGTTGCCGGAAAAGATGTAGTAGAAGTGTATTATGAACCGCCATATACAAATGGGGGAATTGAGAAATCTTCTGCAAATCTGATCGAGTTTGCAAAAACAGATTTGCTTCAGCCGGGAGAATCTCAGACTGTTACAGTTACATTCAGTATAGAAGATATGGCCTCTTATGATGAGAATCATGCAAAAGCATATGTTCTTGAAAAAGGCGATTATGCGATTTCTATCAACAGCGATTCACATACTGTGCTGGATCAGAAAACTTATACTGCAGATAAAGATGTAGTATATAAGGGAGAAAATAAAAGAGCATCAGATGATACTGCAGCAACAAATGTATTTGAAGATGCAAAAGGCGATGTGACATATTTATCACGAGCAGATCATTTTGCAAATTATGAAGAGGCTACAGCAGCACCGGCATCTGCAGAGCTGGGTGAGCCATATGTTTCTGAATATCATCTGAACAGCAACTTTGATAAGACTACATATCTCAATGATGAGGATGTAATGCCGACAACGGGAGCAGATAATGGACTTACATTAGCTGATATGCGTGATGCTGATTATGACGATCCTCGTTGGGAAAAACTTCTGGATCAGCTTACTGTTGATGAAATGGCAAATATGATTGCAATGGCAGGTTATCAGACAGCAGCCATGGATTCTGTGGGAAAAGTGGCTACACTTGATTTCGATGGACCAGCAGCAATTAATAACAACTTTACAGGAGTTGGTTCTATTGGATTTCCAATTGAAGTTGTGGCTGCTTCCACATGGAATAAGGAACTTGCACAGGCCTGGGGTGAATGCATGGGCAAGATCAGTCAGGAAATGGGTGCAGAGGGCTGGTATGCACCAGGTATGAATACTCATAGAACCGCATTTGGAGCAAGAAACTATGAATACTTTTCAGAAGATGGAGTTCTTGCAGGAAATATGGGAGCAAAAGCAGTAGAAGGAGCAAGAAAATATGGAGTTTATTCTTATATCAAACATTTTGCTCTGTATGAGGGAAATGCAAAGATGGTAAGTGTCTGGTCAAATGAGCAGGCAATCCGGGAAATCTATCTGAAACCATTTGAAATTTCTGTAAAACAGGGCGGAGCAAATGCAGTTATGGTATCCTGGAGCTTCCTTGGAGATAAATGGACTGGAGAATGCAGTAACCTTATGAATACAGTTCTCAGAGAGGAATGGGGATTCAGGGGAATGGCGCTTACAGACTTCTTCCGAAACAATGGTCATGGATTTATGAATGCAGATGCAGCTTTGGCGAATGGAGTAGATGCAATGTTGTCCACATTCAACGGAGAAGAGAACAATGTAGCCAATCCGGAGCATCCAACAGCTGTACTTCAGATGAGGAATGCCTGCAAAAATGTCATGTATACAGTTGTAAGCAGCTGGGCTTATGATGGAGAACACGAAGAAACAGGTATGGAAAACTGGAAAAAAGCAGGAATTGGAATCGACATTGTAATAGCACTTTTCATGGCAGGAATGGAAGTACTGGTAATCAGAGGATATAAGAAAAGAAAGAATGTTGAATAAGGATGAAAGTGGGATGGAAAACAGTTATGAAACAGCAAAAATTGGTTGAAAAGATGACAATAGAAGAAAAGGCAGCGATACTCAGTGGAAAAACTGTCTGGCAGACCAGAGAAATTGACAGGCTTTCCATCCCGTCCATCTTTCTTTCAGATGGACCGCATGGAATCAGAAAACAGGCAGGAGCAGGAGACCATCTGGGATTGAATGCATCCTTGAATGCAACTTGTTTTCCCACAGCAGCGACGATAGCAAACAGCTGGAATCAGGATCTGGGGGAAGAGATTGGACAGGCTCTTGGAGAGGAAGCAGCAAGTATGGATGTAAATATCCTGCTTGGTCCGGGATTAAATATTAAAAGAAGCCCATTATGTGGAAGAAATTTTGAATATTTTTCAGAAGATCCATATCTTTCCGGGAAGATGGCAGCGTCATATATTCGTGGAATACAGAGTAAAGGCGTTTATGCCTGCCCGAAGCATCTGGCGGTTAACAGTCAGGAACTTCGGAGAATGGCAATGGACGCAGTTGTTGACGAACGGACATTAAGAGAAATTTATCTGACCGGTTTTGAGATAGCTGTTAAAGAAGGACACGCAAAAGCAATCATGAGCAGTTACAACCAGATTAATGGGATTTATGCTAATGAGGACAAACATCTTTTGACAGATATCCTGCGCAAAGAATGGGGATTTGATGGAATTGTAGTAACAGACTGGGGCGGAAGCAATGACCATGTGAAAGGTGTTGCTGCCGGCTCAAATCTGGAGATGCCGTCCTGTGGGTACGATTCTGCAAGAGAAGTGATTGCTGCTGTCCGAAATGGAACGCTGAAGGAAGCGGATTTGGATGAAAGAGTTGGAGAACTGGTGGATGCAGTGATGGAACTGACATCAGGGAAGAAGCTTTCAGATAAAAACTTTGACAGAAACGCACATCATCAACTGGCAAGGAAAGCAGCAGCAGAAAGCATGATTCTTCTAAAAAATGAAAAACAGATTCTTCCGCTGGATACCCAAAAATCCATCGCTGTTATTGGAGATTTTGCTTTTTCACCCAGATATCAGGGGGCAGGATCTTCTATGGTTAATCCAACAAAAGTAGAAGATATGTCATCGATTTTGCAACAATATGATCTGAATATTCTGGGGATGACAAGAGGCTATCAGAGAAATGGAGATGTAGATGAGAATGATAGAAAGTTTGCATTAAATTTGGCCATGAACGCAGATATTGTGATTTTCTGCTTTGGTCTTGATGAGATCAGTGAATCAGAAGGACTGGATAGAACCCATATGCGTATTCCGCAGAATCAGATCGATCTTCTGCAGGATATCAGTAAAGTGAATGAAAATATTATTGGAATACTGAGTGCAGGATCTGCGATAGAAATGCCATGGCACACCTGCTGCAAAGCGATTTTGCATGGCTATCTGAATGGGCAGGCAGGCGCTTCTGCAACATTGGATATTCTGACCGGAAAAGTGAATCCATCAGGAAGACTGGCAGAAACATATCCCATATCTTATGAACAGACACCGGCATTCCGATATTATCCAAGTAATGAGAAAACATCGGAATACCGAGAGAGTGTTTATGTGGGATATCGCTATTATGATACTTCAAAAGTCCGGGTGCAATATCCATTTGGCTTTGGACTTTCCTATACGGAATTTACATATTCTGATCTTATCATAGAAGAGGATGGAATCAAAGTTTCGGTTACCAATACAGGTGACAGAGATGGAGCAGAGGTTGTTCAGATGTATGTAGGACTTCCTAATGCAATCGTGTTCCGACCGGAAAAAGAACTGAAAGGTTTTGTAAAAGTTTATCTAAAGGCAGGAGAAAGCAGACAGCTCAGGATTCCGTTTGATGATAAGACATTCCGTTATTGGAATATAAAACGGGACAGTGGGAAATAGAAACAGGAACTTATCAGATTATGGTAGGAGCCAGTGTTGCAGATATTCGTTTAACAGGTATGACTGAGAGAATAGGAAATAGTAAAGGGTATCCGTATAATCCGGCAAAAATGCCTTACTATTATACAGGAATCGTGCAGAAAATATCAGATGAGGAATTTCGTGAACTTCTTGGCCATGAGATACCGAACGGGAGATGGAGTGGAAATCTGGAAATCAATGATGCAATCTGTCAGATGTATTATGCAAAAAGTCGACTTGCAAGGCTGATATATAGATATCTCACAAAAATGAAAAAGAAGAGTGAGGCACAGGGAAAGCCAGATCTGAATATTCTTTTTATTTACAATATGCCGTTTCGGGGGATTGCCAAGATGACCGGCGGGGCCGTCAGTATGGAAATGGTATATGGAATTGTCGATGCTGTGAATGGCCATTTTATGCTTGGAGTAAAAAAAGTAGTTGGCGGATATTTCAGAAACAGAAGAAATAATAAGAAATATGAAAAATTATTAAAAGGAGCCGGAGGGAAGTGCAGATGAATCATATAAAAAATATATGGAAATGTTTTGAAGAGAAACATTCTGCTATTGCAAAATGGCTTTATCAGATATTCTATTTTGTTATATTCAGTATGGGCGTGACAGTATTCCAGTATCTTGTATTTACATTTTTACCAGGGATTTTGGGAATTGGTCTGGCTGGTACAGAATTTATGTGGCCAAAGGTTTCAATGAATCTGTTTGGAGTAAAATTTACATGGAGTTTGCTGGGGTATAATGTATTGCGTGATGCAACGGGGAATATACTGATCGGTGGTGGACTTGGCTATTTTATCAGTTATGAATTGGGGTCATTTCTTGCACAGTGTATCAATTTTCCGCTTCAGAGAAATATTACTTTTAAAAGCCATGGAAATCCTGTATATCAGGCAATCTGGTATTTTATAGCATGGGTGGTAATTTCACTGATCTGTAATGGATTTAATAATCTGTGGATGCCAGTTGCATCTGCATATGTGGCACCGGCAGTCTATAACATGCTTGTGACAATTATTACAGGTGGAGTTTCCATGGTGATTTTTTTCTTTGTGTTTAAAATTATTTTTCCCGGAGGGGAAGGCTGAATCTTTCTGATAAACTGCGGAGCAGTTATTCGGTTATGAGCAAGTAGCAGAGCGGATTGTGAATATCCGCTTGACTAAGGCATTTACCTGAAATAGGTGAGTGCTTTTTTGTTTTCAAGTATTCTATAAGAGACTGTATTTATGCCCTTCATCTTTTGAATATGTGTAAGGACATTTTTTGAGCCGGCATAAAATGATTTTTACAAAAATTAGAAATAGAAATAAGGCGAGAGAAGAATTTGAAAAATTCATTTCGAAAAGTGTGGAAATATTAGCAGAAGATGAGATGAAAATGAATATTCACAAAGATAAGATGCTATGGTATAATACAAAGTACTGTATTAGGACTTCTGATGAGAGAAGCTGAAATATGGGAAAAGATTTAAAAGGCAAAGAGCTTGGATTGTGAATATCCACTTGATTGTCATTTGATATGTTGGTCAATCAAAGATTTAGCTATTGGACTGGGATAAAATCAAAGGATTTATAGGAGGAAATATAAAAAATGAAATTAGGAATCGTCGGATTACCCAATGTTGGAAAAAGTACATTATTTAATTCATTGACAAAGGCAGGCGCAGAATCTGCAAATTATCCGTTCTGTACCATTGACCCTAATGTAGGTGTTGTTACAGTGCCGGATGAGAGACTGAAGCTTCTCGGAGACTTTTATCATTCTAAGAAAGTGACACCTGCTGTAATTGAATTCGTAGATATTGCAGGACTTGTAAAGGGAGCATCCAAAGGAGAAGGCCTTGGAAACCAGTTCCTTGCAAATATCCGTGAGGTAGATGCAATCGTTCATGTAGTCCGCTGCTTTGAAGATTCCAATGTTATCCATGTAGATGGAAGTATTGATCCTATCCGTGATATTGAAACTATTAATCTGGAGCTGATCTTCTCAGACCTTGAGATCCTTGAGAGAAGAATTGCAAAAGTTACAAAAACAGCACGCATGGACAAAGAGGCTGCCAAGGAGCTTGATTTCCTTCAGAAGGTAAAAACACATCTGGAAGATGGCAAGATGGCAATCACTATGGAAATGGAAAATGAAGATGAAGAAGCCTGGATGTCTACTTATAATCTGCTTACCTGGAAGCCTGTGATCTATGCAGCAAACGTAGCAGAAGGAGATCTGGCTGATGACGGTGAAAGCAACAGCCATGTACAGGCAGTGCGCAAATATGCGGCAGAGCAGAACAGTGAGATTTTCGTTATCTGTGCAGAAATCGAAGAAGAGATCTCTGAACTGGATGATGATGAGAAGAAAATGTTCCTGGAGGATCTGGGACTGACAGAATCAGGACTTGAGAAACTTGTAAAAGCAAGCTATCATCTCCTTGGACTGATGAGTTTCCTTACTTCAGGTGAGGATGAGACAAGAGCATGGACGATTAAAATCGGAACAAAGGCTCCGCAGGCAGCAGGTAAGATCCATACAGATTTTGAGCGAGGATTTATTAAAGCTGAGGTTGTAAATTATCAGGATCTTCTGGACTGTGGTTCCTATGCAGGTGCCAGAGAGAAAGGTCTTGTAAGAATGGAAGGTAAAGAATACGTTGTACAGGATGGAGATGTGATCTTATTCCGATTCAATGTATGATGAACAGGTGATTTATGGAAATGTCGATACGTTTTCCGGGACTTGGCCTGGTCTTTGATTATGTGCCACGCTCATTTCAGATATTTGGAATGGAATTCACCATATATGGAGTACTGATTGCCGTGGGTGCTCTTCTTGGAATGGGACTTGTGACACTTGAAGCGAAACGAAATGGGGAAGATCAGAACAGGTATCTCGATATGATGCTTATCTCCCTGCTGGTTTCAGTGGCAGGTTCCAGATTATTTTATGTGGCTTTTTCATGGGGATTTTATAAAGAAAATCTGAATGCCATACTGGACTTTCGAAATGGTGGTTACGCTTTATATGGTGGTCTGCTCTTTGGATTTCTTGCGGCAGCGGTATTTTGCAGGATTACCAAAACGTCATTCTGGCAGAGTGCCGATATTGCGTGTCCCGGAATACTTCTGGGACAGGCTATAGGGCGCTGGGGTAACTTTTTTAACAGAGAGTCTTTCGGAGAATATACAGATCTGCCATGGGCAATGCAGATACCGGTTTCAGCTGTGCGGTCAGGAGAAGTTTCGGGAGCAATGAGAGATAATCTGCTGACTATAAATGGGATTTCATATATTCAGGTTCAGCCGATTTTTCTTTATGAAAGTCTGTGGTGTCTGCTGTTATTTCTGCTGTTGATGGCCATGCGCCGAAAAAAGAAATATGAAGGCGAATTGTTTATGATCTATCTGGCAGGTTATGGTCTGGGAAGGTTTTTCTTTGAATGGTTCAGAACAGATAAGCTTTATATTCCGGGGACAAAAGTGGGGATTTCGCTGGTAATTTCCGCTATATTATTTGCTGTTTTTATGCCTGTAGTGATCATACGCAGAGTGATGGCACAGAAAAGAGATACTATACGCCGGCAGAGGAGAAAAAGATTTCTGGATGAGTCAGTGAAAGAAAAAAAGATGTTTCCTGAGACTTCTGAAATGAAACCGGAACCGGAAATCCGGCCGGAGATGGATGAACAGGTAAAGCCAGATGTGGGAAATTCTCCCACAAATTCAAAAGAAGAACAGTAAAAAAACATATATCTGAAAGATAAGTGGGTTGAAAGTGGAAATTCAACCCACTTTTTGTGTATAAAAGCCCATTTTTCTCGTAAAAATAAGGTTGTTTCATAAATGTTAACAGAGTTCTAAATTTTAAAAATCTTTTTCTCCCCCTTGTTTTTTCAGCCTAAATAGTTTAGAATAAGCACATAAGTGGTAGAAAGTGGTGAATAGTGGTGGTGAGTGGGGAATAACGGCAGAGTCCATTACCACCTGAGAAATCTGAAGGGGAGATTCAGATTTTGCGAGAGTAGGTGAGTAACATGTTCATGGGAGAGTATAACCACACGATCGACGCGAAGGGGCGTCTGATCATTCCTTCTAAATTCAGGGAGCTCTTAGGGGAAGAGTTTGTTCTGACAAGAGGGCTTGATGGCTGTCTTTACATTTATCCGATGGATGAATGGGAATCCTTTGAAATGAAGCTCAGATCTTTACCACTTACAAATAAAAATGCCAGAACTTTTTCACGATTCTTTGTAGCTGGAGCAACTACATGTGAACTGGACAGGCAGGGACGAATCCTTGTACCGCAGACACTGCGCGAATTTGCCGGTCTGGAGAAAGATGTGGTTCTGACAGGTAATCTGAACAGAATTGAAGTTTGGAGCAAAGAAAAATGGAATGAGATCTGTGATTATGATGACATGGACAGCATTGCAGAGAGCATGCAGGACATGGGAATCACAATCTGACAGGTCTCGTTTGAAGTATCTTGCAAAGTAAATCCAGACAGGAGACGGAGATGGAATTTAAACACAAATCTGTATTACTGGAAGAGACCATTGAAGGTTTGGATATCAAACCGGACGGAATCTACGTGGATGGTACTTTAGGAGGTGCAGGGCATGCCGGTGAGGTATGCAGGAAACTTTCTGCCAAGGGGAGATTTATTGGCATAGATCAAGACCAGGATGCGATAATTGCTGCGAGTGAGAGGTTAGCCCCCTATAAACAGGCGACGATCATTCGCAGCAATTATTGTTACATGGTACAGGAACTGGCAGCAAGAGGCATCTATAAAGTCGACGGGATTCTCCTTGATCTTGGAGTATCTTCCTATCAGCTTGACAATGAAGAACGCGGTTTTACCTACAGGGTAGATGCACCGCTCGATATGCGCATGGACCAGCGCCAGACGCAGACAGCCGGCGATATTGTCAATGGCTATGAAGAAAAAGAATTATACCGTATTATTCGTGATTACGGTGAAGATAAATTTGCAAAAAATATTGCAAAACATATTGTTGCCGCCAGACAGGTGAAACCGATCACAACCACCGGAGAACTGACAGAGATCATCAGAGAATCCATTCCCATGAAGATGCAGGTGAAGTCAGGACATCCGGCCAAGAGAACTTTTCAGGCAATCCGTATTGAGCTTAACAGAGAGCTCGATGTGCTGCGGGATTCTCTGGATGGAATGATCGATATCCTTGATGATGGCGGAAGACTTTGCATTATCACTTTTCATTCTCTGGAGGACAGAATTGTAAAGACGATTTTCAGAAAAAATGAGAATCCGTGTACCTGCCCTTCAGATTTTCCTGTATGCGTATGCGGGAAGAAATCCAAAGGAAAAGTGATCACAAGAAAGCCGATTCTTCCGGGGGAGACAGAGATGGAAGAGAATCCGCGTTCCAAAAGTGCAAAGCTTCGGATTTTTGAGAGAGTATTATAATTAGAGAGGCATGAAATGGCGAGAACGACCAGGAGTGAAACAGCAAGAAGAAGCAGAACCAGTGCCAGAACAAACAGAGGAATGTATGTTGACGGAAATACGGTCAGACGTCTTGCAGAAGTTCCGGAGAGAAAGAGGCAGCCGGGAAGACAGAATCCGGGAAGGCAGCAGACCAATCGAAACCGAAGAGTGCAGGCGAGTCCTGCGCAGGTACCAAGGCAGAAACATCAGTTGAGTAAAGAAGCACAGAAGAACAGGCAGAAGGCGACTGCAATGAACTGGGGATTTGTAGCGTTTCTGGCAGTTGTATGTGTGGCGATATTATTCTGCTCTGTGAAATATCTTCGTTACAAATCAGAGATTACCGCAAAGATGAGTACAGTTGCATCTCTTGAGGAGGAACTGGCAGATTTAAAAGAAGACAATGATGCATATTACAGCCAGGTGACATCAAATGTGGATCTGAATAAGATCAAGCAGACTGCATTGGGGAGACTGGGGATGAAATATCCGTCAGATGATCAGACAGTAACCTATTCTACATCGGGTAACAGCTATGTAAGACAGTATCAGGATATACCAGATTCAAAGTAGGTGATTAATTGAGCAATACGGGAAGAAAGAGTCGAAGAAGACCACAGAGAAAAATAAATCAAAACATGAAAGAAAAGCTGCTGATATTGTTTGGAATTGTGTTACTGCTTCTGGTAATATTAGTGCTGAGAATTACTTATATTAATGCTACCAGTGGAAGCAAATACAAAAAACAGGTGTTAAGCCAGGCACAGCAGAAATATGAGAGCCAGGTACTGCCGGCAAAGAGAGGCGATATTTATGACAAGAACGGAAATATACTGGCTACCAGCAATAAAGTTTATAATGTGATCCTGGACTGTAAAACTGTAAATTCAGATGAGACTATGTAGAGCCAACAATACGTGCCTTAAATGAGGTGCTGGGGATTGATGAAGAAACAGTGCGTTCTCTTTTGGCCGATTCAAGAACCAGCCAGAGTCAGTATCAGGTACTGACAAAACAGCTGTCTATGGACAAAAAGAAAGAATTTGAAAAATATAAGGCAGAGGATGAAGATTCCGGTCTTACTAAAGCGCAGGCAAAGGAACGGGCAAATATCAAAGGCGTCTGGTTTGAAGAGGATTATCTGAGAAGTTACCCGTTTAATGAAACAGCATGCGATACAATTGGTTTTGCACTGGACAGAGATGTGGCAGATATCGGACTGGAAGGGTACTATAACAGCACACTGACAGGCGTAGACGGAAGACAGTATGGGTATATCAATGATGATTCAGATGTGGAGCAGACCATTATTGCTGCGGTGAATGGAAAAAGCATTCAGACCAGCATTGACATCGGTGCACAGCAGATTGTTGAGAAATATGTTAATGGATTTAAAGAGGCAATGGGGGCCAAGAATATAGGTGTCATTGTTGAAAATCCGTCCACCGGTGAGATTATTGCCATGGATGGTGGTGACCGTTATGATCTGAATAATCCGAGAGATCTTTCCGCTGTATATACAGAAGATGAAATCAAAGCGATGAATGATGTGGAAACAGTGGAGGCTCTGAATGGTATGTGGAGTAATTTCTGCGTCACAGATGCCTATGAGCCGGGATCTGTTGTAAAGCCGATCGTCATGGCTTCTGCATTGGAAAAGGGTGCGATACAGGAAACAGATACATTTGTATGCGATGGATCGCAGACTTTTGGAGATACTATGATCAAGTGTGCGGTTTATCCGAGCGCACATGGCACAGAGACACTGGGAGAGGTAATTGCAAACTCCTGTAATGATGCAATGATGCAGATTGGTGCCAAGATGGGAGCTACTCAGTTTATCAAAGCACAGAGTCTGTTTAATTTCGGAACAAGGACAGGGATTGACCTGCCGAATGAAGGCGCAGGTATTATCCATACTAAGGACAGTATGGGGGAAACAGAACTTGCATGTTCTGCTTTTGGACAGGGTTTTACCTGTACCATGATCCAGGAAATCAATGCGATGAGTTCCGTTATCAATGGCGGATATTATTATCAGCCGCATCTTGTGACAAAGGTTCTTGACAGTAATGGCGGAACTGTAAAAACAATCTCGCCGATACTTCTGAAGCAGACGATTTCCTCCAGGATTTCCAGTGATATCAGAAGCTATATGGCATTGAGTGTACAGCAGGGTACCAGCCGTCATTCCAAAGTGCAGGGTTACAGTTCAGGCGGTAAAACAGGTACAGCGGAGAAATACCCGCGAGGAAACGGAAAATATCTGGTTTCTTTTATTGGATTTGCTCCTGTAGATGACCCGGCTGTGGTAATTTATGTAGTTGTAGATGAACCGAATGTAGAGGATCAGGCAAACAGTACTTATCCGCAGTATATTGCACAGGGAATCCTTTCGGAGCTTCTTCCGTATCTGAATGTAGTGCCGGATGAATCTGAAGATGGAACAGTGCCGGAGACAGAATTGTGGGAAGGTTTTAAGGGACATTTAAAGAGTACTTCCATATCGGACAGCGAACTTGACAGTGACGGTAATCTGGTGGATGCAGATGGCAATCTGATAGACTGGGATGGAAACCGGATTGATGAAAACGGATATCTGCTGGATGCCAATGGAGATCACATATTGGATGAGGAAGGCAATTATAAGATGTCTACAAATCTTGTCAGTGCTTCGGGAAGTACGGATGCAGATTCTTCAGGAGATGCAGTATCCAATCCTGATGCACCTGCACCTCTGGAGGATGATGAAGCTGAGACGACTGAGGATAATGACGAAGAGACAGACGGTATTACCAATGAAGAAGCAGGCTTGGAATAAAAACGTATAGTTATAGCTCCGCAGAGAATGGTCATATATTGTTATGACAATCTCTGCGGAGCTTTTTTATGAAAAAAAATATGACGTTTCACAAGAGAAAAATATGGGTGGTATTACTCTGCTGTATTTTAATGATGACAGGCCTTATCGGAAGACTGGTATATCTTATGTGTTTCAGATCAGACTATTATTATAAGAAAGCAAAAGAACTTCACGAAAGAGAGAGAGAGATCAAAGCGGCCAGAGGGAGATTCTGGATGCAAAGGGAAAAGTTCTGGCATCAAACAGGACGGTATGTACAATCTCTGTGATCCACAGTCAGATTAAAGAACCTGAAAAAGTAATCGCCCTGCTGTCTGAAAAACTGAAAATAGATGAGGCAGAAGTGAGAAAAAGAGTGGAGAAAATCTCTTCCATCGAAATAGTAAAGACAAATGTGGAAAAAAAGTACAGGTGATGAGATAAGAGAGTGCAGTCTGGCAGGGGTGAAAGTTGATGAGGATTATAAG
>ENA-OQAN01000557-OQAN01000557.1-human-gut-metagenome-genome-assembly--contig:-NODE-557-length-19466-cov-2.350690_pt1 | contig 19466 bp, 16 predicted proteins | sample MGYA00242735_ERZ504527 | MGnify/ENA primary metagenome ERZ504527 (study PRJEB26092, sample SAMD00036230) | human gut metagenome | host: Homo sapiens | study: EMG produced TPA metagenomics assembly of... | reverse complement strand
CGCCTTTAAGTCCGCTTCTGACCTTTATGTAAAGTAAAGCAGGAAGAGTTTTAATAACGTGTAAAGTGAATCAGTAAGTATAAACAAAAAAGTGTGAAGTAAATTCAGGCATAGTCAAACGACCGCACGATTCAGCCTCAACGACCGCACAATCCAGCCTCAACGACCGCACGATCCAGCCCCAACGACCGCACGATGCCGGAAGACGGAGAAAAAAGATGATCCGGGCTGGCGGAACACCTCCCGGAAGGTCCTTCATAAAAGAAAGGAATAGAGCTAAAAAGCGTGGATCAATCCATCATCAGATTCATAAACGGATGCAGTCCGGCAAACAGGAATGCCGGCAATTGACGGATATCATATACCCTGTCAACATTCGGGGTAACAGCCTGAATCCGGCAACAGGAACCTTCTTCTACCCTGAAATCTCCATTGTTTTCCGGGAAAGTATCGTCACCGGTCACCCGGATATTCAGCGGCTGCGGATGCAGGCGTGACCATAGGGCCAGTAAAGACTGGACACGAATGACGCGGGCCATCCCCCGGAATTCCCCGTTTCCTCCGGAAGGGAATCTCCGCAAAAGGCGGTCTGCCCCATAATGCCTCAGCAAAAAGACTTCCAGCTGATTTTCTGTCTGCGGATCCGAAGCCAGCAGTTCACGGACTTGCAAGTCTTCACCCGTCCCCAGGCAGAAAGCTACTCCCACCGGAGTTTCTGCCGAAAAGGCAGCCCACACCTGTCCGCCGCTCATGATCCAGTCGGTCAGAACCGCCTGCATGTCCTCACGTGTATGCAATAATGCACAGGGACGCTTCCTCTGCTGTTCATAAAAGAAGTTCCACACCTCATCCGAAAGGAACTTATCTGAATCTATTTCACTGAATCTCAATAAAGAAGAATACTTATCAACAATCAGACATTTACCTGTTAATAACTTTTCATCCTGTTGAAAACAGAGTGCATAGCCGGAGCGGTCATAATACAACCGCAGGCTTTCTTCCGCAGGAATCAGGGTACTGAGAACGACACCTTCACGATACATCTGCCGATGTGCCTCAGCCAGCAAACTTCGCATCACTCCCTTTCCCCGGGAATCCGGATGCGTACAGGCTCCGGAAATATAGGCTGTCGGTAAAACATCACCGGCGAAGGTCATCGGATAGGGAATCCGCTGCAAAGCAGCTATCACCTTTCCGTCTTCAACGACCGCGAATTGATCTGCTCCGTATAGCGCATACGGAAATACAAATCCACGAATTCCTCCGAGTCTGCCGGAAAACACAACCTCCACAAGTCCCTGACCTGTGCTTTCATTTCCTCCTGCCCGATCATACGTTTCGTCTCCTTCCGTTTTAACCTTCGTGAGAGGAGCAGGCGGTTCCTGCCGGTTCATCCTTCAGTCCGACAATGAACTTCTCCAGAAGCGTGTGCGGCTGATAAGAAAGTTTCGCCTTACGGATCCTTCAAGGCCCAGATCTTCTTCCCGGTTGATATAGACATACTGCTCCGGAATATGGTTGGCAAACTCATAATTGATCATGGCATAAGCTCCCTCGATTTCCGTATCGGCCTTTTCCACACAGGTATCAAAAGTTTCATGGTTGACAGGCGCCCCGAACGTAAAGGCTACAATCTTCCCGCCTACACGCAGAATACCACCTGTCACATCCAGTTCGTCCATAGACTTCAACGCGGCATTCATAGACCGGCGTTCATTCTGCAAGGCTTCATTCTCGGCACAGTCATTGGCCTTGCACCACTGACTCTCCAGCCGCAGACATTCCGGAATCAGTTCCGGGGTAAGCGGCTGATATTCGTAATCCGGATACAGACTGCGGAAACGGTTGATATGATTACGTTTAGCCTGGAATTTCTTGCCGCGCAAGGTAGCCAGGTCAGAGCGGAGGTAGATGTAATCGGAATAATCCCGGTCGGAAACAAACGTGAAGCGTCCCGGAAAAGCCTGTTCCAGTTCGTCGCACATATCTGCACAGACTCCGAGCAGCCGGAACGGAGCCCCCTGACGGTCGGCATCAGCCATCAGGTCTTCCACAATGCCTTCATGTCTCCCTGACCCACCGGCATCAGGTAAGCCAGCTCGTTGTCCACATAAAAACGTACCAGCAGAAAGCCGTCTTTCTCGGCCAGTTGAGTGAGATACAAAAAGCGCCAGCTATACAAATTGACAAACGACAGGTCACAGTTTCTCCGCGCACTGTCCAAAGTATACCTTTGCACCCGCGCCTTATCTTCCAGCTCAATCGGTCTAAACGTAATCATATATATACCTTATTTAATATAATCCCAGTAAATGCAGAATGGTCGGAGTCAGCAAAGCGGTCAGAATACCGTTCAACGTCAGTCCCAGACTGGCATAAGCTCCATACTTTCCACTCACTTCCATGGCCCGTGATGTTCCCACCGCATGGCTGGCAGTTCCCATGGAAAGGCCTTGTGCAATCGGACTTCCGACGTGTCTACCTGCAGAATCTTGAAACCGCAGATCGCTCCAAACAGTCCGACAACAACCACAACGGCAGCGTCAGAGAAGGAATACCGCCTGCAGCCTTCGATACTTCCATCGCAATCGGAGTAGTTACCGACTTAGGAGCCAGTGACATGATTACGGCCGGAGAAGCCCCATCAGCTTGGCAATAATGGTCACAGACACCAGACCAACAATGCATCCTACTAATTGAGAAACAAGTATCGGCATCAATTGTTTTTTAATCATCCGCAATTGCAGATACAAAGGTACTCCCAAAGCCACGACAGCCGGCTTCAGCCAAAACTCCACCAGCGAACCGGCTTCGTTATAGGTTTCGTACGAACTCCTGTAAACTTCAGGAAACAAATCAGCAAAGCTATTGCCAGAAGGATCGGATTCAAGACTACCCATCCTGTCTTTTTCTGCAACAGCTTGGAAAAGAAAAAGAAGCCAAACGTAATGGCCAGCAGAAAAAACTTATTTTCGAAAAACTCCATACTTGCGAACTAATTGATGAACCCAACCTGTAGTAACTAATACCAGAATCGTACTGATGAGTGTGGCGATGACAATCGGCCAGAACTCTGCTGCGATAATATCAAAATACAGCATCAGTGCCACACCAGGCGGTACAAAGAAAAAGCCTAAGTTAGCAACCAGGAAATTGGACAAGCCTTGTACCCATTCCAGCTTAATCCAACCCAATTTCAGAAAAAGGGTGAGCAGCAGCATCCCGATGATGCTGGACGGAAGTTTGATTCCTGTCAGAAAAACAATCAATTCACCCAATGCCAGACATCCGAAAAGGATGGAACATTGACGTATCATACCTATTATTTTATTTATTGAAAACCGGTGCAAAATTACACATTCACGAACAACACGGATGCAAAATGAGGGCTTTTTGAGTTAGAGATTCTAAAACAGATACTTTTTACATAGTTTAATTAGAAAAAAAAAGAAGTTTTGCAAACTACATATTACAAAATTCCCTACTTTTGCAGAAAGAAAACAACCTAACAAGAAATCAACATGGATTTAATTTCTCAAATCGTTGAGCGCGCTAAGTCAAACAAACAGCGCATTGTCCTTCCGGAAGGAACGGAGGAACGTACTTTGAAAGCTGCCAACCAGGTGTTGACAGACGGTGTGGCAGACCTTATCCTTTTGGGTAACCCTTCAGAAATCATGGATCTGGCCCGCGAATGGGGACTTGGAAACATTTCCCGCGCAACCATCATCGATCCGGAGAACCACCCCAAGCAAGAGGAATATGCTCAGTTGCTTTGCCAGCTCCGCCAGAAAAAAGGCATGACAATTGAAGAAGCACGTAAACTGGTACGCAACCCTCTTTATCTGGGTTGTTTGATCATCAAGGCTGGTGATGCTGACGGACAGTTGGCAGGTGCCCGCAATACTACCGGAGATGTGTTGCGTCCTGCACTGCAAATCATCAAGACTGAACCGGGAATCACCTGCGTTTCCGGAGCCATGCTGATGCTTACTCACGCTCCTGAATGCGGAGACAACGGTGTAATCGTCATGGGTGACGTAGCCGTAACTCCTGTACCTGATGCCGGACAATTGGCACAGATCGCTGTATGTACAGCCCGCACAGCAAAAGCTGTAGCCGGTATCGATCCCCGTGTCGCTATGCTTAGCTTCTCAACCAAGGGATCTGCCAAGCATGAAGTCGTAGACAAAGTGGTAGAAGCACTGAAACTGGCTCGTGAACTTGATCCTGAAATGAAGATCGACGGCGAAATGCAGGCTGATGCTGCACTCGTTCCGCGCGTAGGTCAAAGCAAGGCTCCCGGATCAGAAATTGCCGGACGTGCCAACGTATTGGTCGTTCCTTGTCTGGAAGTTGGTAACATCTCTTACAAACTCGTTGAACGTCTGGGACACGCAACTGCCATCGGTCCTATCCTGCAGGGTATCGCACGTCCTGTAAACGACCTGTCCAGAGGATGCAGTGTAGACGATGTTTACAAGATGATCGCCATCACAGCTAACCAGGCTATTGCAGCTAAGGAACAAGAAAACAAATAAAATTCTTATTTATCAGAATACACTTACGTATGAAAATATTAGTACTCAACTGCGGAAGCTCGTCCATCAAATATAAATTGTTTGAAATGGAATCACGTCAGGTACTCGCACAGGGAGGCCTGGAGAAAATCAACTTGCCCCGGTTCATTCCTTAAGATTACTTTGCCCAACGGAGAAAAGAAGATCCTGGAGCGTGAGATTAAGGAACACACTGCCGGCGTACAGTTCATTTTCGAAACCCTTACTCATCCGGAATATGGAGCAGTAAAATCACTCGATGAAATCAATGCAGTAGGACACCGCGTACTTCACGGAGGAACTAAATTCAGCGGATCTGTACTTATCAACGATGATGTAATCCGTGCCGTTGAAGAATGTTGTGACCTCGGCCCACTTCACAATCCTGCCAACCTGAAGGTATCTATGCCGTACAGCAGCTTCTGCCTAATGTTCCTCAGGTAGCCGTATTTGATACAGCTTTCCACCAGACAATGCCGGAACATGCATATCTTTACCCGATTCCGTACGAATACTACGAGAAATATGGTATCCGCCGCTATGGTTTCCACGGAACTTCTCACCGCTACGTTTCCAAACGTGTCTGCGAATTCCTGGGAATTCCTGTAGAAGGTTCACGCATCATTACCTGCCACATCGGTAACGGTGGATCTATCGCAGCCGTAAAAGACGGAAAATGTATCGATACAACCATGGGATTGACTCCGCTGGAAGGTCTGATGATGGGTACCCGTTGTGGTGATATCGACGGTGGAGCGATTCTGTACCTGATGAAAAAAGAAGGTCTGACTCCCGACCAGATGTCTGACATCCTCAACAAGAAGAGTGGTGTACTCGGTATCTTCAAACGCTCCAGCGACATGCGCGAACTGGAAGATGCATCTGCACGCGGTGAAGAACTGGCTAAACGTACTGAAGCGATGTATTTCTACCGCATCACCAAATATATTGGAGCCTACGCAGCAGCTATGGGCGGAGTAGACGTAATCCTCTTCACCGGAGGTGTTGGTGAAAACCAGGCTACAGCCCGTTGGGGAGCTTGCGAAACACTGGGATTCTTAGGTGTTAAACTTGATCCGGAACGCAACAAGGTTCGTAGCAAAGAAGCTATCATCTCAACTGACGATTCTAAAGTAAAAGTCGTTGTTATTCCTACCGACGAGGAGCTGATGATTGCAACTGACACCATGGATATCCTGAACGGAAAACTCTAATTAATCCGATTCACACGAATAACCATTTATAACGGCACGAAACCCTTAAGATCTTCCCGATTACCCGGAAGACTTGCCAATAGGGTTTCGTGCCGTTCCTTTATATCCTTACACAATCTCCACAGGATTCTCCGCTTCCCTGCTTTGAGAAATCCCACAAGTACTGTCCTTCATTACAGAGTTCTCACTCCTGCCAATCCATACAATACGGACTGACAGCAAAGGCTATCTGCTGTCTTCCCGCTTCTGAGCAGGCAGTGTCGTTAAAAAACAATCCCCCTGCCCCGTCCAGCTTGTTTCAAGCTGGACAAAGGCAGAAGGATTATCTACTGAACATCCGACGGCAAGACCTGCTATATGCCAGAGAATTCAGTGTTATCTATATTTAGTATATGTATTCCACCGGAGATTTAATAAAACGTATAATGCGGCTGTTTTCCTTTCCAATAGACTGACGTCTCAATCCGGGAGCATGGAACCAGCCGTTATTTTCAGGTGAATAACAGGCTATCACAATCTTGTTATGGTTCACACCTCCTGATCCCCATTGTGCGCCAGGACCATAGAAAGTAACACATTCATCCTTTACTCCATTTGTTTTATTATACACCTCTGCATGGAACAGTTCCGGAAGTTGTACGTCCCCAACAAACAAATCTGTACGGCTTCCCGAAAGGGTATATACATGAGCGCGTCCTTCCCAGGGCGACTGTACCGTATAATAACCATCCGTCCGGTCAAAGCGCATTCCCCATCCTCCATTAAAGATACGGTCATAATATTCAATGGCAGGCATTTCATACCCATCAGGAGCCAGAGCTTTAGCGTCGAGCTGGCCCATATTTACCGAGGGATTCTTCCAGCCACTCAGTTTCACCGTCCCGCCTTCTGCCACAGCCTCCATACCGATACCTGTATCTCCAATGTAAGCCGACCGGTTCCATAAACGCATATATTCATCGGGAGTACATGTGTTCAGATATTCCAGAACGGTCTTTCCGGCTTTCGCTGCAGGATCTTGAGGAACCAAGATCTGATCATCAAAGCTGCGGGAGTTTCCGATTGCATTGTATTTGCACCACCACACCCCATTCATTTTTGTAACAGGCAAGCCATAGTTTCTGCGCTTAATCTGATAGGATTCCGTTTCGTTACCGTCAGAAATACGGCGTACAACCAGTGTAGCATCTGTTCCCGGCCGTCAGCTTTCGGGTCATTGGGACGCCATCCGCCGACAACACGATAAGTATTCGAACGGGCCGACACTTGTTCAACCTTTATCCAGGCATCTTCATTCTGAAAACGTGCAAGCAATTCATATCCCTCAGGAAGTGTCATACGACCCAGTTCGTTATCTACATACCGGGCAAAGTCACACAAATAATCATCCTTTCCAAATACAAGTTCACCTTCCAGCTGAATCGGATTGGCAAGTAACACGATTTTCAGGCTATCCTCATCGTATACGCCTGAAGTCCTTTCCGACGGAAGCGGACAAGCGCTTCTTCTTCGGGATATCCCGGAGGCAGCAAGGGCTTACGCAGACGGAAACGGTTGGCATCCTGCCAGGTAGTTCCTACAGGTTCTACGACAAAAGGCAATGAAGGGTCATTTATCCATTCCAGTTCGTTGTCACAATCAATCTGCAACTCAAAATCCAGGGCTGAAGCCGGAAGTGTCATTACATCCCGTCCAGCATTTACAGATACCCCCTCAGGCAAAACCAGTGATTCTACATCAAAATGAATAGCACTATTCAGATCAGGTGTCAGCGCGATATCCCCTTCTTTGTTCCATTCCTCAATTTCCAGACGAAGTTCTTCTGTCAGCAGTTCCTTTCTGACAGTCAGCGTATAAACCGTATTGCGCTTCACGTCTTCCATCAGATATTCTTCCAATGTATAGGAACGTCCCGCAATGGAAACATCTACACTTACCATCAGTTCAGGATTCTTCTGTTCATAGACATAAGCAACTCCCACGGAGTCTTTTTGAAGAGGAGCGGCAAACTCACAAACCCGGTCGTCTGAAGTAACATCTTCCGGAGAAGAAACTGCATTCCGTTCAAAAAGATATCCCTGTTGTCTGACATTCTTCAGAGTCAGGCGATGCACTGAAATTGCAGTTCCCCGAACCAACAGGTCAAAACGGGCAACACCGCGTTTCATGTTCACCGAAAGAGTCTGTTTTCCCGATGTCAAAGAATCGAGTGAAACTTTTCCCGTCCAGAAAGGATGTGGCTGTCCGTTTTCTGAGGAAGCTGTCATCTGCAGCCACTCTTCTTCTGTTACCGACTGTGGCTGCAGATTATTCCAGTCGATCAACTGTTCTGTATCAGCCAGCATATATAGAGTCCCCGACAAACGATTTACCCCAAGAGAATATTCCAGATTGTCCGTTGTCTGCAAATCTTTGTAAACCTTCGTCAACAAACCGTTTTGAAACAAACAGGCTTTCATCTCTGAAACACCTTCTCCCGCACCGGCAGCTGATCCAGCTGAAGCAAAATCAGAAAAAACGCCACGCACCTTCAGCAAGGAAGTATCGCCCTGTGACATGTCTTCTAAATGTTCAGCACAGGAAACCATCCCCAAAAGTATCAATAAAAGTCCTATTTTAACAGAAAAGTATCTATACATATTATCTGAGAATCATACAATAATTTTACCTTATTCAAGGGAGAAAAGTCATTTTACCGGTCAATTCTCCCCCAAAGTCAATCGATATATACTATTTATAGCGGAACAAGCTCCGTATCAGATCCCTGCTCCCATTCATCCAGAACAGGACGGGTTACGATATAAATGTCATCTTTACGGATAGTAACAGTATAAATCGTATTACGTTTCAAGTCTCCTTCTATCGATTTACGCAAACGACGGGGAGATTCACCATCGAAACTGACAACAACTTCTACCTGTATTCCCTGATTTTCCTGCTCACCTAAATAAAGGACACCGGAAGCATCCTGGCTCAAAGGCTCATCGAATACCAAAGTTGTATCTGCACGCAAGGCACCTTCTGGAGTCTTTACTCCCTCTGATTGCGGGAAAAGATATGCAGAACGGGCAATACCTGACAGTGTTAAACTACTTAAAGATGCTGTACCTGCCACATTGAATTTCAAATCCAGACGAGTCATTCCTCGTTTCAGATTTAATGGAAGTGCTCCGCCATTATCTGCATAAGTCTCTAAAGCTACTGATCCGACAGCATATCCGGCAGACTTTGAATCAGGCAATGCTACGACAGTCTTCAGCCACTCTTCCTCGGTCATTCCAGAATCCTGCAAATGATCCCAGTCTACCAATGCAGACGTATTTGCCAACATATACAAGTTTCCTTCAGTCCGGTCTACTTGTAACGTACACTCATCGCCTGATACAGACAAGCCTCTATAAACCTTTGTCAGGACTCCATTTTCAAACAGACATGCCTGCATGTCAGAGATCTCCGAATCACTTTCTACCGCTTGTCCCCCTCCATCAAATGCAACCCAACGAGCTGTTACAACCCGGGAAGCTATCTCTTCACCAGGCGACTGAGGTCCATTTGAATCGCTGGAGCAAGCCATAAACATTTGTGACAATAAAGCCACAGAACCAATCATTAAACCTTTCTTAAAAACAAATCCCTTCAATTCCATTTCTCTTACTTAATTTAACCTTACAACTAAATCTGCTTATTTTCTACAATATAAAAATCTTATCACCCTTTTTGTTTATCATTATTTATAAGCAATCATACTTATCTAAGTCTATCATGCTTTTTATTCATACATATACCGCACTGGAGTCTTAATGCAACGAATCGTACGAGTCTTGGACGAATTATTTGCAGCATATTTAATCCAGGACCTTCTTCCTCCTGAAGAATTAGCCGGATAACCTTCAATACCCCATGTCATGCCTTTTCGTCCACTGGTTGCAAACAAGGGCACCATACGAGATATAGATCCTTCTGAAGCATCCCACTGATGCCCCAAAGAAGCCATCACCCAATGGGAACCATCCGCTTCATGATAAAAGTCATAAACATTTACCGGTCCATATTCTTTTCCGTTTACAGTTAATGTCCGTTCTGTGATCGTATACGACAAACGCTGTCCCAAGCCATTATTAAATGCATCAGAACCATATCCCAGCCCGCAGTTATTACCCCAGGCAAAGAAACGAAAGTCATCATAATCCGGAATTTCATACCCAGCAGGTGCCATCGCACTTGCATCCATTGCGCCAAAATCCTGAACAGAAGTAGAGAATCCTTCATACCAAAAGCCATTATCACCTGACTGCAATTTCAATCCCTGCAAATTTCCACCTTGATACTGATCGCCTAATAACTCCAGGAAACGTTCATTGCTACAAGTCAACAGATATTCTCCTAACTGGTCTGCCGAAACCGGATCATCAGCAATTGTTACCTGATCCTCAAAACTCCGAACATTTCCACGCAGATTATACTTGCACCACCATGTACCATTTACACAGACGACAGGCAATCCCCAGTTACGCCGTTTCACTACATACGAATCCAGTTCTGAACCATCCGAGCCGTAAATGACCAGTTCCACCTGTTGTGCACGACCGTCAGCCAATGGATCATTGGGCTTCCATCCTCCTTCCAGAACAAATTCATTATCGGTCTCACCCGGGAATAACTTAGCCCAAGGATCTTCTCCTTCAGGTAAACGTAAACGAAGTTCATAATCACCATCCAGCTCCAGATGAGCCAGTGTACCATCTGCATAAGTACCCAGGTCACATATTCCATCAGCACCGAATGATACACTCCCCTCTGTCACCTGCAAAGGATTACGATCAAAAGCCACGACAATGCGTCCTTCCTGTACCTCATCTGCCGAGAAATTCAGGTGAATAAATCCGCGTTTCTCCCCCGGCATACATTTCACCGATTCAATTTCAGCCATCGCGATGCGCTCCATTCCTTTTTGACGTTGATCTGCTTCAGTATCCAGTTCAACCCGGACTCCATCTACATAACCATCTATCGAAGCTTGCAATCCGGATGTTCCGGCAATAGCTAGACGTATGACATTATTTTGAAAGGGTACAAACACCGTATCTGCATGCAGACTAAGGCGTGCTCCTTCAGGCAAAACCGAGCCACTTGCATCAACGTATACTTTCTGGGATACCCCCGGAGTTACCGGATCCGTTTCAATCCAGTCACTGGCTACGACATCAAGAAAAGCCTGAGCTCCCATACCAAGTACCCGTAAGGTATACACCGTATTACTTTTCAGAGCCGGGATTTGTGTCCGTACCCAATGACGGTTACCATTGACCAGCAAAAGTGCTTCGATCTCTACAGGAGCCTCCAGGGGAGCTACAGGAAGATAGCGAAGTACACCACCTCCTTCAAGTAATGGCTCATCCGTCAGCTGACGTGTCCATGTCATTGTTTCACCAGGAGTTCCCACAGGTACTCCGTCTGAAGGGAAAAGCAAACCGTCTGCCGGTATTCCCCGCATCGTCACACTCACCACTTCCACCCCCTCAACAGGCATCATGAGATCCACTCTCGCCACGCTGCGCCGAAGTTCCATGTTCAAGCTTCTCCATATCCGGCATCATTCAGATCCACCTGTCCTCCCATCACAAAAGCTTCGGAGGTCAGCCCTTTCTCTCCCAAAGGCAGACTCAGGAACTCCTCCAGTGTAGTTACATCTTCTACGGGATTCCGTCCGGCAAGTGTCTCTTCCCCATTGGCCAACAGGTAAAGCATTCCTCGCATCTGTCTTGGAGACAAAGAAGTCATACCCTCACCATCCGGCAACGAAAGATTCAGTACTTCACGCAGAGTTCCATCTTCAAACCGATAAGCTGTCAGCTCCTTCAGTTGTATGCTTTCTCCTGCATCCGAACTTCCGTCAGGAGTACGTGTCATCAGTGCCAGCCGTACTGTACCATCCGGCACGGCATTCATATCTCCTGCCTCATCTGTACAACTTACTCCAAGCAGAGTAACCATTGCTATTATTATCAGTTTTATCTCTTCAACCAGTCTTCTCATATACCTTACATTCTTATTCATATAATACACCATCCATATCAGATCCATACAGACATCACTTTAACGATAGAGGGTCGCATTTGAGCTACTTTCCAGATATCGAGGTGAGTCTATCGGAAAATCTTTCAGATGAGTCACATAAAAATTATTCATCAATTGCTGCGCCCATGGTCCGTAAGTGAACGAACTGCTATGTGAATATCCCATCACATGGCCCAGTTCATGAAACATAATTTCGCAGGAATAAGTATTCCAATAATGCTGCAGCCATGCCTGCTGGTATGCACCGAAAGTAGATCCTCCTCCCAAACCGAGCACACCATTTCCTGAATATACCAGTCCTACACAGAGTGTACGGCTCTGACGCATCTGTGCAAGTACTTTGTCAGCCGTTACCCGGTCTGTAGGTCCTCCGTTTCCATAAAGGATATCTTCATTTTCACGCAAAATCTGTTCATGTTCCGGCGTATCAATCATATAAGTAAAATTGAGGAACAATGCAATTGACTCCCTGCAATGGACAGGTCGAATTCCCATCCAGTTTCCTACAGGTCCTCCATCCGGACGGGTAGGATCACCGCCATAAAGTCCCCAATAAATAGTCCAGCCGTGACGAATGGCTCCCAGCTTTTCCCAATAAGGATCGTCACTGTGCAGGCTGATCTGAGCCTGTGCCATTTCTTCCGGATTCATACGTTCCCACTCAACCAATCTGCCACTGGCTGTACGGCACAGAGCAGAACGTTCAGCCAACGGCAATTCACGCTCCAGATCTACAAAAGGAGGAACAGTATCAAGATATGCTACATCAACAGCTTCCTCCTTTCCGGGGAAAAGAGCACGCACCGTTACCTTTCCCAAACCACGGGGTGAATAGAAACGCATATGCAGTTTTCCTTCCGAAGTAATCTGTGTCTGCAAAGGATTTGAAGTATTAAAACTTCTTTGGGAACGATCTGTATATACCTGCCAAGCTCATCGTCTGTCAGAATCCGGGAAGTATGTACTTCACTGAAATCCGCTGAAGCAATATAAACTGCAGCCTGACGGTCATCCGGATGCACCACCTTTGTCATTACCGGCACACTCACTCCGGCTTTCAATGACTCAAGAACAAAAGGATATTCCAGACGGGTACGTACTCCTAAAAAATGACGGGTTTCCACATCCACCGTACCTTCAGCATGAACAGCCGGATTCAAAGGAGGAAGTCGAAAAGCCGCTACACTATCAAGTGCCAGTTCCAGATCCGAAGCTTCTCCATATCCACTCCATTCTCCGGAAGCAGACAAAGACGATGCCAGACTTAATCCTTGCAACTGAACCTTACGGGCCACTACCATCCGTTCCACATCAGTCGAAGCAAAAGCAAATCCGAAAGACAATCTGCTACAAATCGGATGCTGAACGATTTCTTCACTTGTAGTCACTTGTTCCTGTCCTCCACTGACCGTTACTTCCAGCGGGGTTGATGAATAATAATATTCAGCTTCCAGCGGAGCTACTTTTGCAGGGAAAGAAAACCATTCTTCATCTGCCCGTGACAAAGAATTCACCCGTACACCATCACGGGAAATATCACCACGAACTCCCATTACCGACAGACGATAGCTTCCTTCATGAAGACCTTCCAGACGGAGTGATGAAGTATTGCGGTCGTAATTCCATTTTACCGAAGAAAGCACCAGACCACTTTCATCACAAACAGAAACAAAAAGAGTATCATAACCACCTCCGGCACGAGAAGCATTTTCCACATCTTCGGACAAACCTTCATAATTCATTGAACGCAACTGAAGTTTCACTCCCCCGTAGCCTGTCATGGAAGACATTGCAGTTTCTTCTTTACAGCCAGAAAGAACAAGAATCAATAAAAATACAAAAACATGGATTTTCGACATAAATATCGGTTTCTTCATTTTTAACTAAACAATACACTTACACAAACATTCTTTGGAACTAAACCCAATCTGTAAATACTCCTCCAGAGTATTTCATTCACATCTCTCTCTTATTCATATTTTCTTTTTACCTCTCTGAAAAAATCACATTCTTTAAACAAGAAGACCCACCTTTTGCTCAAAAAAAGGTCGGTTTATTAATATCTATTAACCATAATAACAGTTTTTAGAAGAAGATTTTTCATTTTTATACAAAAAAGAAGATGATAACCGTTCTTCTTTGCTCTTCTCTTTTTTACAGAAAAGAAGAACACAGACGCTCCAGTTTCCATTTTATTTCATTATTTTTGGAGCAAGAACAAATCACAAAACTAATACCTAAGAAAACCATGAAACTGACTTTTCGTATTCGTTATCGTACCGTCTGGGGAGAAAATCTCCGAATTATCCTGAACGAAGAGGAAAACAACAGCATTCCTCTGACGACACGGGACGGTGTGATCTGGCAAAACAGTTATGAATATTTTACCACAGATATAGAAAAAGTAATCACCTACCGATATGGCGTTTTCCGTGGAGAAACTTGTGTCCGGAAAGAGTTCGGAGCCATTCCTCATTCATTCTATTTAGGCAATGCCCAGCAAACGCACTATATTCTGGATGATTGCTGGCGGGAACTTCCTGCTGACTTTCACCGTTACAGCTCTGCATTCAACCTTCCTCATCCTCTTTCCCGTCCCAACAAACTGCCGGACGGAGTAGGAAGCTGTGTCACTTTTCGGGCTCTTTGTCCGGGCTTGTCGCATAAGAAACAGGCCCTGGCCATCAGCGGAAGTTGCAATGCTTTGGGTAACTGGGACTGGTTCCGGCCTATCCGTATGCAGGAAGTCGCCCCGAATGTATGGCATCTGACACTGGATGCTTCAAGCCTTCCTCCATCCTTTGAATACAAATTCGTAGCTGTCAATGCCGAAACCGGAGCCGTTGAAGAATGGGAAGGCCGCCCGAACCGGACCTTCCACATCCAGCCTCTGATGAGGGGAGAAACATATCTGCCGATGGAAACAGAAGTATTCTTCAACCTTCCTCCCCGGAAGATTGCCGGATGTGCAATTCCATTGTTCTCCATCCGTTCGGAAGGAAGCTGTGGCACCGGAGACTTCGGAGACCTGAAATCATTTATCGACTGGGCTGCCGACACCGGACAACAGGCCGTGCAATTATTGCCGATCAATGATACTTCCGGTAACGGAGGATGGATGGATTCTTATCCGTACAGTGCTATTTCCATTTATGCCTTCCATCCCATGTACATTGACCTCCGGCAACTTCCCGAACCGGAAGATAAAGAGGAAGCACAGCTTTTTGAAACAGAAAGACGCAAGCTGAATGCCCAGCCTTTACTGGACTACGAAGCTGTGAACAAACTGAAACTGGCTTATCTGAGAACAGCCTTTCGGCAGGAAGGAGACGAAGTTCTGTCATCTGAAGAATTCCTGAGTTTCTTCGCGCACAATGAATCATGGCTGCAACCTTATGCTGCTTTCTGCTACCTGCGTGATCTGAACCATACACCCGACTTCCATCAATGGAGCAAGTATCAGACCTACGATGCTGTTGAGATTGCCAAACTATGCAATCCGGAAAACGAAATCTATCCAAAGATTGCATTCCATTATTATATACAATACCAACTCCACAAGCAATTGCTGGACGCTGCCAGCCATGCCCGCCAACGGGGAGTCATTCTCAAGGGCGACATTCCCATCGGCATCAGCCGGTGCAGTGTGGAAGCATGGACGGAACCCTATTATTTCAACATGAACGGACAGGCGGGAGCACCGCCCGATGCATTCTCCACAAACGGACAAAACTGGGGATTCCCTACTTACAACTGGGAAGTTATGGAGAAAGACAACTACCTGTGGTGGCGGAAACGCTTTGCCAAGATGGCAGAATACTTCACGGCTTACCGCATTGACCACATTCTGGGATTCTTCCGTATCTGGGAAATCCCGACCCACTCTGTACACGGTCTGCTGGGACATTTCGTCCCTGCCCTGCCCATGAGTGAAGAAGAAATCCGAAGTTTCGGGCTTAATTTCCGGAAAGACTTCATGACCCGGCCCTTCATCTGTGACTACATGCTGAATACCATGTTCGGCGACCGGAGCGATGAAGTTCGCCAGACTTTTGTCCGCCATCTGCATCATGACCTTTATGCCATGCGTCCGGAATTCGATACCCAACGAAAGGTAGAAGCTTATTTTGCCGGCAAGAATGACGAAGAAAGTCTGAAAATGAAAGAAGGACTGTACAGCCTCATCAGTGATGTTCTGTTTGTACCAGACCGGGATCATCCCGAACTGTATCATCCCCGTATCTGTGTGCAGAATGATTTTATCTTCAAACAACTGAGCGGAAAAGAACAAGAAGCTTTCAATCATCTGTACAATCACTATTATTATCAGCGCCACAATGAGTTCTGGTATCAGGAAGCAATGAAGAAACTGCCGGTTCTTACCCAGTCCACTCCCATGCTGGTCTGCGGAGAAGACCTCGGCATGGTTCCGGAATGTGTCGCATGGGTCATGGAACGTCTCCAGATCCTTTCACTCGAAATTCAACGCATGCCTAAAGCTTTCGGGCTGGAATTCGGCCGTCTCTGCGATTACCCCTTCCATTCCGTATGCTCTACCGGAACACACGACATGTCCACACTCCGGGATGGTGGGAAGAAGATCCGGCAGTTACCGAACGCTTTTACCGTCAGGAACTGGGATGCTGGGGTGAAGTTCCCCGACAGGCTTCGGGATGGATCTGCAAAGAGATTATACGCCGGCATCTGAACAGTCCTTCCCTGCTGTGCATTCTTCCATGGCAGGACTGGATGGCTATCGACGAAAAGCTGCGCAATCCGGACGCTACCGCCGAACGGATCAATATTCCTGCCAACCCACACCATTACTGGCGCTGGAGAATGCATCTTACTTTGGAAGAACTGGCAGAGCATAAAGATCTTTCTTCAGAAATCCGGACATTGATTCAGGAAGCAGGAAGAGAATAACCGCCAGCTGACTTTTCTTCCGGTTCATTCAAAAGAAACATCCGCCGACAGACTGCAAAGCCCCTGGCTGAACAGACTGCCGGCGGACTTTTTATCGCATGGAGAAGCACGCCACAGCGAGTAGTACGTTGGGGCAGAAACGTGCGGTCGATGGAGTCGCAGCGAGTAGTACGATGAGGCGGGAACGTGCGGTCGATGAAGCCGCAATGTACGGTCAATAAAACCGCAACGAATAATATGATGAAAAAGAACAGATACAGACTGAGGCAGAGGATAGTTCACTCCTCCTCCTTGAATTAAAGCTTCATCACATCCTGTTCAAAATGATCTTTGTCGCCTTTAGCCCGATTCCGCATTTTACTCCGGTAACTGTAAACGGTTGCCAGAGAATATCCCAGAAAATGAGCGATCTGTGTCGTATCAGTTACTCCCAGTCTGATCAATGCAAATATACGAAGTTCGGTATTCAACAACTCATGAGGTTTTGGATAGATTCTTCCGTCTTCTACCAGCAAGAGATTGAAATCCTCCACAAAATTAGGAAACAAGTCCAAGAATGATTTATCAAATTCCCCATAGAATTTTTTCCGTTCATCGCGTAAGAACTGTTCTGAACGGATCATCTTAAACAATTCATCAATTTTGGAAGCCATTGCCAGCTTTTCCAGCAAACGACGATAGTGTTCCAGCTTCTCCAGATAGCTGACGCAACGTTCCAGATAACGCACGATATACACTTCTTTAATCTTGCCGGTCTGCTCCAACTGATCATTGACTACCTGCAGTTCCCGGTTAGCTGTATAAAGTTCCTTTCGCATGGCAGAAAGCTTTCTCATCCAGATCCATAGCCAACTCAACAGCACGATCAGCATAACGGCAAGCACACTCACCAGCAATAACATCCGGTGCATCATCAGTCGCTCACGGTTTTCCTTGGCCACATAAGCCCGGTCTATAATCGGATAAAATTCGGTAACCTCCAGGAAACGAAGGCGTGCATTACAGGCCACGGCATCTTCCATCGAACAGTTCAGATAACGATAAGCCCTTTCCAGGTCTCCCTGTTCATAAAGCAGACGAGCCAGACGTTGCAAGGCTGCATATTCACGGACTGCAGTTTTCAAATCCAGAATAGCAGTCTGAGCCAGCCAATATATCCGGTTCTCTACATCTCCCAAAGCATCATAAGCATCCGATAAGGTATAATATACATAAATCTTCTGCTGTTTAGCCGGCGATTTTTCCAGGCATCCGGTCAACAGACGGACTGCACTGTCTGCCTGATGATGAAGAATGAGCGTTCAGCCTTCATGACAGTCTGATCAATCTCTGAATCCATCATCTTCAACACAGAGTCACGATATAAATCTGTTCGGTCCAGATACTTCTTCTTGCCTTCTGCTTCGGGGGTATAATCGGCCATCCAGCCTTCAATCCGCTTACATACACCATAATAATATGCCAGTACCGGTTCTTCCAGTTCCTGTACATTCACATTATGCAGTTCCTGTAAAGCTTCAAAATACATTCCCATCACTCCAAGAACTTCTGAACGGTTGATCAGGATTCCTGCTTTTGATCCAAGAGCCGGATCGGCAGCCAGACAAGCCGCCTTTTCATTCAAATAATGCAAGGATGAATCAGCCTGATAATGCAGATATTCTATAAACAAGGAATCACATAAAAGATATTTCCGGCCAGGATCCATCGTTTTGTGCAACCGGTTTTTCAGCATCCGGATGCGAGTTTCCCTCTCTCCCTGCCAGACAGCCTTCTGTGAAATCGTCTGATCCAGCTCTGACAGAATACGAAGATTCCGTTCCGACATAGCCGGAAGAAAAGACGGACAAAAAGACAAAACTGCCAATATCAGAATATATAAGTGTTTTCTACCTTCCATTATCTTTAAGATTTTCTTTACAAAGGTAGCAATAATCGGTGAGATATGGAAAAGTAGAGCAAAGTTATTGAGAAATAGGCTTTTTGAGAAAATAGCTTCTGTAACCGGATGACGGGAAAAGTCAAGTCTGAACCAAGTTAGGACTTCGCTACGTTACCGATTCGTTACCCTGCATAATTGGTGGTATCGGAGCTTAGGAAAAACAGCGAAATACACTATTATATAGTGAGTTACTGACAACTCACGCAACAATTCCGGTAACGGATAATAATTGCGCCGTTCCTCTGCTATTTGCGTATCGACGAAGGACTCTTCACCAAGTAATTTTGAAACCAAAAAAGTTCAGAAAGATGAAGAGTACATTTTCAGTTATCTTCTACCTCAAACGGCAGGTAGTGAAAAAAGACGGTACAGTGCCCGTCATGGGACGTATCACGGTGGACGGAAGCCAGACACAATTCAGTTGCAAGTTGTCTGTCGATCCGAAGTTGTGGGACACCAAAGGCGGGCGTGTCACGGGCAGAAGCACGGCGGCACTCGAAACGAACCGCCTGCTCGACAAGATGCGCGTGCGCATCAACAAACACTATCAGGAAATCATGGAGCGTGACAACTACGTCACGGCGGAAAAGGTCAAGAACGCCTTTCTCGGACTTGAACACCGCTACCATACCTTGATGCAGGTATTCAACCGGCATAATGAGGACTACGAGAAGCAGGTGGAGGCGGGCATGAAAGCCAAAGCCACGCTTTCCAAGTACAAGACGGTGTACAAGCATCTGCAAGAAT
>ENA-OQAN01000555-OQAN01000555.1-human-gut-metagenome-genome-assembly--contig:-NODE-555-length-19472-cov-1.788317_pt1 | contig 19472 bp, 23 predicted proteins | sample MGYA00242735_ERZ504527 | MGnify/ENA primary metagenome ERZ504527 (study PRJEB26092, sample SAMD00036230) | human gut metagenome | host: Homo sapiens | study: EMG produced TPA metagenomics assembly of... | reverse complement strand
ACTAATTCTGTCGCATGCTCCGCCTCTAACGTCTTCACTTCATCTTTCTTTGTCGGGAACTCAAACGGATTCTTTTCTGTATATTTGAAGTCTTCTGCCACAAATGTAGCTTCAATCTTCACATCTGCCGCTACATTTTTCACTGTATAAGTTGTAACAGCTCCCACTGAAACTCCATTCACTTTTACATCCGCAACACGATAGCCTTCATTTGGCGTAATTGTAAATGTTGCATCCATTCCAGCTTCTACTTTATCTGGTCCTGTGATAGAACCATTTGTTCCTGCTGTTTTTGTCACATTATACTCAACTGTCTGTACTTCTTTTGCTACAATGTCAAACTTGTCAAGCTGTGGTGCATTATGTCCTTCTGCCCCTACGAAAGTCAACACACCTTCTCCAGGTGTAAGCACTTTCATTTCAAATGCCTTCTCATGATAAGCAGCCGCCTGATCGCTTGCACCTGCAGTAACATTCCCAGCTTCCACTTTACCATTTTCTTCTGTCCATTTGAATCCATTCTGTTCATCACCACTTCTATAACGTACTGTCACTGTATAAGTTCCAGCTTTTGGTGCGTTATAGTATAATTTAGCCTGATCGTTAGAATTCAAACAATTCAAGAACTTACCATTGCTAGCTGTCTGTTCTTCTGTTACTTGCAACGGCCAATTATTATCTCCCTCAGTATTGTTTGTGAGCTGCATCAATTCTGCTTCTAAAGTTGCTGATGCATCTTTCTTACTTGGGAACTGGAATCTGTTATTCTCTCATAATTGCCTTTATCTTCTGTTTTCCCATCACGAATCACTACTCTTGCCGGTGTATTAAATCCTGTAATACATCCTTGAGATGGACTGTTTAATTCTACTGTAAACGCCAAATTATCTACATTTACCGTCTTAATCTGAACTTCAAATTTCTTTTCTGTCTCACCCTCCGCAAAAGTAAGCGTTCCCTTTGCATCTGCATTAAAGTGATCTTGAATTGCACTTCCTGGATTCACTGCATAATTTACAGTTGCTGTTCCTTTAGAGCCACCAAGACGCTTCACCGTGAATTCTGCCATAGACTCTTCATTCACTTCAAACGAAGTTGCTGACAAATCAAACATTCCTTTTCCTTCATTGTCTAATACAAGAGCTGCATCAAGTCCTGTTGCCTTATTTTTCGGAACAATTCTCAATGTATGCTCCCCATCTGACAGCGTGTCTGATTCAAAAATTCTTTGCTGTAACTTTCTTGTATCACCGTGAGTATCAATAGTTTTCACCAATTGATTATCGATATAGACATCCGCTGTACCATGATTTGGATCTATTGTTCCAAGAAGCCATATTTTTGTTCCCTTGAATTTAACGGTTGCTTCCACTCCCGATCCAGGATTTGCCCAGCGTCCTGTTCCTCCTGTGTATGCATCTCCAGAATCATTGCCCCAACTTCCTTTAAATTCAAATTTGCTATCTGTATCCTCTATAACACCAAGACCTTCCGGGATTCCATTTCCAAGTGCAAAATCTGCCGCCGCACGGTATACACCAACTTCGCTGATGATTGGCGCTTTATGCTCTGCTTTTTCAGAAGTCTTAACTGTAATCCGAATCTTATCTGCTTTTACTGGGTTCTTTCTACAAAGTCTTTTAGCTCCAACCGTCTTTCCTTTGTCAAAGAGCTTCCATCCTTCTGACCCATTTTTATACTCCACTTTAAATTCACTAATTCTTTGGCCAATTGAATCGCCTCTTCAATTGATACAACATCAAACTGCTTTGTTTCGCCTAAATTCACTTCTAACGTTGCCTCTGTTGCTGCCGTTTTATCATCTGTCGTCCAATATGTCTCTTGATTGCCATCCAAAACTTTATTTGGCGAATATGCTTTATCATTTCCACGCACTTCGCTTGCTGTGCAGGTTACTTTTTCTCCTTTTGCAAGATTTGTAGAAAATGTTTCTTTTACTGCACTTCCAAATTCTTTCACTCGATTAAGAATTGCATCATCTACCGTTCCCTTATTGTTCGGTGGAATATTCAAAAGAAGCGGTGCATTATGACCAACAGAATTAAAGTACATATTCGACAACTGCTCCATGCTCTTCGGCAAATGTTTTCCATTGCCCCAGAACCAACCAGATGTAATACGAGCATCTACTTCCGGAACAGTCCATTTGTTTCCTTCCGCATATCCATTGGAATAATGGTCTGTCGGGTCACCTTTAAAATCATCCGCTTTTTGGCTAGGATCATTTTTTAATCTTATTATCCTCTGTCAATATAGATTTTGACCATGTCTCATCTGCCGCCGCACCATCTTCATTTCCAATCCAACGAACTGTTGCATATGGACCTGCACCAAAAATCATACATTCCCCATCTTGCCCTTCATATTCTTGAATTGTATCATACCACTGTTTAATATTATAATCCTGCGGGTCTGCTCCTCCACCTTTTGCTCCATCCATCCAAATTTCTACAAATTTTCCTTTATTTCCGTACTTATCATTACTCAAAATTTCTTTCAACTGGTTGTTATAAAATTCATTGTAATCTCCAGGAGAATTGTTTCCATAAGATGGTTCATGAATATCCCACGGCGAAAGATAAAGTCCCATATCTAAATCCGCATCAGAGCAGGCTTTGGAAATTTCAGCAAGAATATCACCTCCCATGCCATCATAATTTTTCTTAGCATAGTCTGTCGATCCTACATCATATGTAGTATAATCACTGTTCCATAGACAGAAACCATCATGATGTTTTGCTGTAATAATTAACTTTTTAAAGCCCGCATCTTTAATTGTTTTAACTAATGTCTCCGCATCAAAATTTTCTTTCAGAGTAAAAAAGTTGATTTGGATCTGTATTCCCATAATTATCTCCCCACTCTTTTCCTGTGAAAGTGTTTGGACCAAAATGACAAAACGCTGCCAATTCATCCTTTTGATACTTATATTGATTTTTATTCGGAACCGCTTTGTCTTTTTCCGGAGCCGCTGTTTTTTTATCCGTTAATTGCTCCTCTCCTACCATTGTTTTTTCTTCTGCCGAAACAATCATTGTTCCAAGCGGAAATGTCTGTCCAAGCATTGCACCAGCAAGTAAAAAACTAAGTATTTTTTTCCTTTTCATAATCTTTCTCCTTTTCCTTTTTAGAAAATTGTATATAACATTTCTATATCATAACACATTTGTATACAACAAACAACCTTTTGGAATTTTTAAATATTTTTTTATGCTTTATGCACTGTTTTCCTCTCATTTTTTCAGCATTTTTCATAAAATAAAAAGGAGCTATCGCTCCGTAGATGAATTTTCATCCACAGAGCCGATGCTCCCTTTTTTCTTTTTCTCTAGTTTTAAATCGTGTTCCTTTTCTTTTGCCTTCATATTTTCTCTTATGATTGCAAATTTATTTTTCATTTTAAACGGAACATACATCATTTTCTTTCCTGTTTTTTCTTTGATAAATTTCTCAAATTCTTCTTGCTTGCCTTCCACAAAAACTTTTTCTTGGAAGCGGATACAAATCATCCCCTCTATTCCAATATAATAATTTTTCTCATCCATATACAAAGCAGCAACTTCTTTATAACTTTTCGAAAACCCTTTTGAATCTCCACTATTTTGATTCTGATCTCTCCATCAAAAAAACTAGTATCTACTTCCCAGTCATTTTGATAAATTTATCATTTTTCTTTAATTGCATAACACCGATGCGATCCCTTGTACAAGCAAGCACACAGAACACAGCTCCAAACACCAAACACAGCCACATTGCCAATGAACCTTGTTTCATACCAGTTCCAATAATCAAAAACCCTACTCCGATGATTCCCAGACGCGCCGTAGCCTTTGGATGATTTACACGAAAAGAAAATTTTACAAAATCTTTTAAAAGTTCTTTTGTATGTTTCGTTTTTACTCTATATCTTATTGACATCTCTTATCTATTCTTTCTGCTCTTTTTGACGTATCTTTAATTTTAATTTTGCAAGTGCTAGTTTACAATCACGTTCTGTCATATTATTCTCACCTACAACATTCGTCTCCTCACCACTCGCACTTTTATTCATATCAACAACTCCATCTAAATAATCATTTACAACTACAAATTGTGCTACTGTACCATTAAATGTAATCCCTGTAACTGGAATTCCTCTTGACCCAATCTGTTCCATTGTATTTGTATAATCTACATGACTGTTTCCCCAACCATCACAGGAAAGAATTACACCGTCAGCTCTCATACACTCTGCCCATACAGCTGCTCTCGTTCCGACAAGCATTTTATCTTCATTTCCATCTGGCGAACCAACCAACATTACTCCCATTAAATCTACATCTGTATCTTTTGAAACAACATCTAACAACGGATCTCTAAAATGATGCAATGATGTTTCTTTTGTCGAAGGACCAATTCCCATAGTGCACACCTCCTACTGCATAGATCGGATAATACCATCTCGATATTCATTCGGTGTCAAAATCACCGGCATATTACCCATATCTATAATTGATTTACCACCTTCTACACCTGAAGGCTCTTTTGCAAATAAATGTGTATCATACATTGCGCCTTGTCCGGCCACCTGCTTAATAATAAGCACTCGTTTTTTACCAGGTCTTACGATATCATGATATTCATGACGTTCCGTACACAAATTCCCCTTAAATTTTTTTAGTTGATCCCGATAACTCTGAATAAATTTGTCACATGCTCTATGTGCAGCTGTCGGTCCTGGTCTTTCCTGCCCCATTCCCGCAGCCAGCGTTACATCAAACGATATAATCACATCCTCATCTCCAGGTGTCCCCGCTCGATTCAAATACAACATATCTTTCAGATTACCTTCAGAAGAACCAAATTCATGTGTCTGTTTCCCGTTAACATCCACACCAGTTAAAATGACATAAACTCCTGTAATCGTATGGGTAATTCCTTCGCCAATCTTTCCAAGCACTTTTGTAGAAATCGGTATAATATCCATCATCGTATTCGTCCAACGATCATGTTCTCCCGGTTTAATAATCTGGATATCAATTTTTTCAATCAATGGCTCTGACCCAACTAGCTCTTCTATCATCTCTTTGCTGACAGTCATTTTACCATCTGTTGTAATATGATTATGCTCTCCCCAATCCACTTCATTCATGTGGTATGCTTTAATTACCAAACGACGTAAATCCTTTTCTTTCTCTGCCATCTTTCACACCTCCCAGTCAGTTATCTAGTACCATTATACCGTACTATCTTTCTTTTTCCAACTGTTTTACTCTCTGTTTAGAAAAAAGGACAGATGTAAAAACATCCGCCCTTCATCTACTAATAAATTAAACTTTTGGCTACATATTCAAATGGCAATGGACAATCTTCCAGGTGTCTGGATTTCTACTAATTGTTCTAATGTTGCTTTTACAATAGCTGTCTGTTGTTCCACATTGTTAGGAGCACCAGCATTAGCACCCATAGGTACCAACGGAGCTACCGCACGTGGTGTACCAGTTGACGTACAACTGGTGGAAGAGCTGCAATAATAATTGTAGGAATTCCAGCTTCTTCAATCGCTCTCTGCACCAATACTGCAGAGCGGTGGCAAGTACCTCAGCCAGCGGTGAGGACAACTGCATCTACGCCCTCTTCTTTGAACATCTGAGCAATAGCCGGACCAGTCTCATGTTTAAATTTCTCCTGGTTTCCACCACCACCCATGAAACCTGCGTGTACAGGTGCACAAGCTTTGATAAATCCTTCTTTGCTAATTCGTGAATTCTATCAATTGGGAACATACAGTTGATGTCTTTATTAACATCACCATTGTCATATCCACCATGAGAAACCATTAATTCACTTGATTTCATCTGGTCAGTAATTTTTCTCCAAGTAAAGTCACCTGCAAGGTTAAATCTCTTGTCTTCTTTGTGGTGTACACCAGCTGCTGTAGCAAGAGCAATTGTCATGTCTTTTAACTCTTTTGTTACAGGAGTCCATACCATCGGCGGAGTAATCGGAACGAAAATTTCTGATTGCATTCCTTTAACAGTTGTTAAACTCATTTCTTATACCTCCTTGTTATTCTCTTCATTTTTGGCACGCATTTCTTCCTGGCGCCTATTGTAGACATCTAGGTTACTGACATATTTATCATTGGCTTCCGGACCAAGCTGCTCTATAAAACTCATGTTCCATGCAACTTCCTGTCCTACCACAAGCGGATAGTCCGTAATCAGCATTCTCATCGGAATCTTCAAGTATCCAAGACGACCTTTTAAGTCTATTGCAACACAGCCGTCATGAACTTCCACAATTACGCCTTCCATCTTAATTATCTTATCGCCATATTTCATAATTCGTCACCTAGCTTTTAGTCGTATTTTTCTTTTCTCTTTTCACTCATTGGTAATGACTGTTCATTAGCAACTAACTCGATTGGTTTTCCAGTTACGTTAGAGATTAATTCTACGTTTGTAGATTTTACGTTTGGATTCCATTTCTTTTCAGCTTTCTTAACTTCTGTTCCAGCCATAGCATCTTTTAACATTGCAAGAGCTCTGATAGCATCTTCATGGCAAAGTGTGTTACATGCAAGAACTTCGTTTTCGATACCTGATTCAGATTTGTTGTTATCTACCATGTGAGTCATGTATTTGTTACCAACAACAAGTGCTCCCTGAACTGCACAGAATGACATACCAACTACAGGAACGCCTCTCATACCGATTTGTTCATGGTGGCTTGCAAAGTCAATGTGGTTGTTTCCGAAACCTTCTGTTGTAACGAAAGCTCCATCTACGTCTAATGCTTCTACCATCATACCAACACGTTTTGATACATAGAATTTTTCTGCATTGATCTGAGGAGAACCAACAAAGATAACTCCACAAAGGTCAACTTCTTCATCATGAAGTACTTCAAGAACAAGTGGCTCTCTCCAGTAATGTCTTGACATTTCTTTAGAAGCTGGTCCGATACATGTTAATGCATGGATACATCCGTCTAATACTTCCAATGGAGATACCATAACCGGAACGTTTCCTAAGTCAACGTTTGGTTTTCCGCCAAGAATACCAACTGGCTCAACCGGCAGGATTAAGTTGTCGTGCATAGCACCTTGTCCCATGATTTCTTTTACGATAACAACTTTTTTCTTTCCTGGTCTTCTTACTTGCTGGAATTCTTCTGTATCTACGATAAGAGATTCATCAAGTTTCTTCAATGCTTCTCTGATTTCCTGAGTGATCACATCTGTTGCTGTATGAGCAGCTAACGGACCTGGTCTTTCCATGTTTGTTCCTTCTTTGATAACCACTTCAGTTTTAATGAAGATTTCACCTTTTTCAGGTGCACCCGGACGTCCCCACATAATGTTTTCGTCTAAGTATCCTTCTGAAGAACCAAACTCACCAATCTGAACACCATTTGCATCTGTACCTGTTACCATCATAACAACGCCGTCAAGCACTCTTGTAGCACCTGAACCGATTTCATCATCGCCGTCTTTTGTAGCGATTGGCTGACATCCATGATTGTTTCTGAATATGTGTGGTACTGTTCTGGTGTAATAATATCAATCTTTAAGCTGTTAACAAGTTCCTGTGAAGCTACTGCTTCTTCTTCAATTCCTTCACGGATGTAAAGAGTTGTTCCCTCGATCTTTGTCTCTGGTCCTCTCTTAACTTCTGTGATGTTGAAGTGTTTTCTTGTAAGTGTTCTAACAACTTTTACTTCTTCATTGTTTGCTGCTGCCGGAGCTGCTTCAACTGCTGCTACAGCTTCTGCTGGTACTTCTACTGCCTGAGCTGCACCTGTACCGATTCCCATTGGTAACTCGATATCGATATCTTTACCTTCTCCAATATGAATCTTTAATGTTCCACCTGATACTGTTGTTGTAGCTGTTGCTGGAACTGCTGCTACTGGAGCTGCTGTTTCTTCCACAACTTCCTCTGCTGGTGCTGCCTCTACCTGCACAGCATCGATAACATCAGCTGTAACCGGTGTAAGAGAATCACAAGTTTTTGTAAGTTTTGCACCTAAGATCTGTTCGATAGTTAAGCAACCATCTAAATTTAATAGCCCTGAATCCACCAAATCATCAAAAATTGTTGGATCTTCTAAGTTTTCTGGGCCAATTGTAATACCTGCTTCTGCTCTACAGCATAATACTGCAGGATCCTTTGCATGTTCTTTACATGTTTCGGCTGTAATTGACATAATTTCTTACCTCCTTATTTTGTTTGTCCTCGGGTTTCCCCAGTGTATATATCCCAATCACTCTTCCGTCTCCGCAAAGATGATTCATCTAAGTTCTGGAAAATCGGGGGTTTTCCACGTGATTCGGCTGGTGATAGTTATACCGTTATCTAAATATCTTGTTCTACTTTTTTAGACACTCTTAAGTATCTGTAAAGCGGATGTCCAATTGTTCTCATCACGTGATCTGTCTGATGGAATACTTTCAAGCCCATCTTCGGCGCAGATCCCATAACTGTATTGGAACAGTCAGAGCAGTTACCAATTACTATATATTCACATTTATCTTTCTTAAACTGCATGCTGTTTTTAACTTGTCCAGGACAATTTCCCGGTCTTTCACATTTCAAAGCGCCGTTCTTCATCTCTGCCGCCTGTTTGCATCTTGCCACAGAAACAACTTTTGCATTCATCTTTTCTGCGATATCACGCATACGCGCTTCGTCTCCACCGCACGCACAGACAAGAAGTCCGATTGTTGCTCCGTGAAGATCAGGGAATTCCATTGTCACGATAATTCCACCTGTTGTCTTTGTAATCGGCGCATCAAATGTAGTTGCTTTTCCTGTAAACGGTCCGCCCATGATGATCTCACCATATACTCCATCAATACCGCCGGCTCTTTCAATAAGCTCTTCCACAGATGTTCCTACCGGAACGTCCATAAATACATGTGGCTGATTTCCACCGTTAAGCTTACCGATTACTGTAAGATTCTTACTGAAGCAAGGCTTTCTTTCATCAATTGCTTCTGCAACTCTTGCGAGTGTTTCCACATTGATAACGATAGATTTTGCTGCTGAAGGAAGCTGTGTCGGATCAAGTTCGATTCCAAGACACTCTCTTACAACTGCTCTTTCTTCGCCCATCGGATAAATGTCCGGCAGTAAATGAATAGAAATTGCAGGTTCATCCTTCAAAGCTTCTTTCAATGTCTGAACTGCTTTTGTATTTTCTTTTTAATTGCAAAAATTGCTTTCGCAGCATTCGAAATCTCCATACTGTATTTCACACCGCGGATTACTTTGTCACATTCTTCTTCAATCTGCTGAATGTTGTGACGAAGTCCCGGTTCACACTCTGCTGCATTAATCAAAATATATCCACCTTCAAGGTCTGTGCCAAGTTTTACTCCTGTTGGGAATCCGGCACCACCCATACCAACTACTCCGGCAGCTTTCACTATATCAAGCTTGCTTCCTTCTTCAATTGGTACGAATTCATCTTTCTGTTCCTCGTCCGGTTTAATAATGATTCTGTCTTCCGTCACTTCAACAACTTCACCGTATGCACTGGAAAAAATATTAGCGCCAAGCCCTGTTGGTGTTGCAATCAGAGTTCCTTTTTCCACTCTGTCGCCGGCTTTTACAATCGCTTCACAAGGTGCACCTACATGTTGTCTTAGTAGAATCTGTAAATTTCCCATGACAATCTTCTCCTTTATATTTTATTTTTATATAAGTAAAAGCCGAGTACCCTCTGCTCACTTATTTATTGTTATAGGTTTTTTCTATATATCAGACCTCTTTTTCTGTTGGTCTTTTTTTTAACACTTTTTTGGCGGAGGCATGTGGGAATCGAACCCACCCGGGACGCTCTTAACGCCCCACACTGGTTTTGAAGACCAGGAGGCACACCAGTCACCCAACTACCCCATATCATATTTCGTTGCTCACTAACTTTATCACATTTTCCGCAGTTTTCAACACTTTTTAGACATTTTTTATTAAATTTATTTTAGCAAAATTTCATTGACTTTTCAAGCCTTTTGGGACATAATAGTGTATATAAACTGAACTATATACTAGAATATAGTCTAATCGTTAGTTTTTTATCATTTCTTACCTTGTTTTAGAGATGTTATGATTCAAAAAATCCGATCAGGCACTCTTTGCCAGAGACAATTTATAGTTATTTTCTATAATTGAATGTAAGCACAGTCACAGACTGCTCAATCGGAGACCAATTAGAGATATGACTAGTATGTGTATTCAGAGCAAGCATTAAACAAAAATAAAAAGAAAGAAGGTTGTATATTATGAAATTACAAGCCAACGTAAATTTTGATCGTTTTGAAGCACAACTTCAAGTAGTAGACGCTCATACTGTGGGAGAATTTTGTAGAGTCGTAATCGGCGGCTTCCCGGAACCTGAAGGAAACACAATGATCGAAAAGAAAAAATGGATGGAACACAACTACGATCACGTTCGTACAGCATTGATGTTCGAGCAAGAGGACATCATGATATGTTCGGTGCTTTCCTTTGCGAGCCAGTGAACAAAGAAGCAGACTTCGGTGTAATGTTCATGGATACAGGCGGATACTTAAACATGTGCGGACACTGTACAATCGGTGCTGTCACTGTAGCCATCGAAGCTGGTTTAGTAGAATCTCACGAAGGAGAGAACTCTGTTGTATTGGATGCTCCTGCAGGACTTATCCGCACAACAGCAATCGTAAAAGACGGTAAGGTAGAAAATGTCACATTAACAAACGTTCCTGCATTTGTTTACAAAGAAAACCTTTCTGTTACAGTTGACGGACAGGAAATTCCATTTACAATTTCTTTCGGTGGAAGCTTCTTTGCATTAGTCGACACAACAAAATTAAACATCGGAGAGATCAATCCAAAGACAGTTCCTGAGTACACCAAATTAGGAATGAAGATGATGGAAATCATTAACAAAGAGATTCCGGTAAAACATCCATTGCTTGACATTGATACAGTTGATCTTGTAGAATTCTACGGACCAACTCCAAATCCTGACAAAGCAACTATGAGAAACGTTGTTGTATTCGGAGATGCTATGGCTGACCGTTCTCCATGCGGAACAGGTACAAGTGCAAAACTTGCTACACTTCATCACTGGGGAGAGATCAAAGTAGGCGAAGAATTTATCTACGAAAGCTTTATCGGAACAACTTTCAAAGGTGTGATCAAAGAGACTACAAAAGTTGCAGATTTTGATGCTGTCATCCCAATGATTACAGGAAGCTGCTACTTGACAGGTGTTGGAACATATCTCATTGACGGAACAGACCCATTGAAATATGGTTTTCAGGTAGGCTAGTCTAGACAGCACAAAATAATTCTGTTATAATTTATAAGAATGATAAAAGCGGATTATCTCAATCCGCTTTTATTTTGTCATTTTGAAACAATATTAATTTTTAAGAAGGAAGTGAAATTACATGCCAAGAAAACGCCAATCTACAAAAAGCCGCATCGTCAAAGCCGCATGGAATCTATTTTACAAAAACGGATACGATGCCACTACTGTAGATGACATCATTGCTGCATCCAAGACTTCAAAGGGAACTTTCTATCACTATTTCAAAGGAAAAGATGCTCTTTTAAGTTCTTTGTCTAATCTATTTGATTCTAAATATGAAGAATTAGCCGGAGTAATAGACCCCAATCTTCCCTCTTATGATAAACTGATGTTTTTAAATCAAGAATTATTTTATATGATAGAGACGAGTGTAGATATCCATTTGTTGGCATCACTCTACTCCTCGCAGCTGGTCACCAAAGACAAAAAATCGCTGCTCGATAAAAAACGATTCTATTACACATGGATTACAGAGATTATAGAAGATGGGATTCAAAAAGGAGAGTTTGCCTCTACAAGCACTACAAGCGAACTGGATAAGATTTACGCATGTTTGAGCGGGCATTGATTTATGACTGGGTTCTTTGCAAAGGAAGTATTCACTGTCCGAATACAGCCAGAAACTGCTCCAGCCAGTTTTAGAACGCTTTAAAATCGGGTTTGAACAAGAATAGATTGTGCACAAGCACAATCTATTCTTTCTTTTACACCATACATTCGTGTTATCTCTTCTTCTTCAATTCCAACTCTTTTCATTATCTCCTGCACCTTTTCGCGCTCTTTTAGATCCGCGCACCAGGAAAGTCCGCACCCAGCTGAGATTTCCCGCGGAACCGGAATCAATCTTCCCGGAACCTGATGCTCTTTACAGCATTTTTCCATTGCCATCGCATCTGCGGTTGTATGAAATGTCACGATTAATTTTAACTCTTTTTTTCTCATAAATCTATTCTTCCTCTGCCAATTCTTCTATCGCCCTGATTGCAGTTTCCACTTCTTCCTCTGTATTATAATGGGAAAAACTGAATCTGACTGCACCTTGTTCTACCGTTCCTAACGCCTCATGCATCAGTGGCGCACAATGCGCCCCAGGTCTTGTGCTGATTCCATACGTCACAAGCAGTTCGTCACTCACTTCCGAAGAATCATATTCTCCAATATTCAGCGTCACAATCGGACAACGATTTTCTGTATCAAAATCACCGTACACCTTCACTCCAGGAATATTTTTCACGCCACGATAAAACTTCCACATATGTTCCAGTTCCCGCTTACGAATCTTTTCAATCCCTTCTGTTTTCAGATAAGAAAGTGATGCATGCAGACCTGCAATTCCATGTCCGTTCAACGTTCCTGCTTCCAACGCTGTCGGCATCTCAGCCGGATGCTTTTTATTATACGTCTGCACACCGCTTCCGCCGGTTTTCAAAGGTCGTACTTTCACGCCTTCTCTTACATACATCCCTCCGGTTCCCTGCGGTCCAAGAAGACTTTTATGCCCGGTAAAGCACAAGATATCAATATGCATCTCCTGCACATCGATCGGGTATACTCCCGCTGTCTGAGAAGCGTCCACAACAAAAAGAAGCCCATGCTTTTTCGCAATCTCTCCGACTCTCTTGATATCTATCATATTTCCTGTAAGATTCGATCCATGTGTACAGATAATAGCTTTCGTGTTCTGACGGATCTCGTGTTCTATCTCTTCATAAGAAATATTTCCTTTACGGTCGCTTTTCACAATGCTCAATTCGACTCCACGCTCTTCCATCTCATACAACGGACGCAAGACGGAATTATGTTCCAGCATTGTCGTGATCGCATGATCCTTCGGATTCAAAATCCCTTTGATCGCAATATTGAGTGATTCTGTAGAATTACTTGTAAACACAATCTGTTTTGGATTTTCCGCGTCAAAGAAATCTGCGAGTAATTCTCTTGTATCATAGATTACTCTCGCAGCGCTCAAAGACGCTTCATTCGCACCTCTCCCTGCATTCCCCATTGAATTCATTGCATGCATGACTGCCTCAGCAACTTCTTTTGGTTTTCGCATTGTCGTTGCGGCGTTATCCATATAGATCATTCTCATTCCCCCACTTTCTGCAAACACTGTGCCTTCTGCCTGTAAATCTCTTTTACGGTCTTTACAAATTTTTCCGACAAATGAGACAACTGAAAACTCCTGTTATACACAACGTTGATATCTCTCTTTCCATCTTCTTTTGTAAGTGGAAATCCCAAAATTGCTCCTTCTGCAATTTCTTCTTCCGCCGCAAGTCTGGAAATGATCGACACTCCCATTCCATTACTCACTGATTTTTTGATCGCTTCCTGATTCTCCATGCTCGCCACAATGTTGAGTCTGCCAATCTCAACTCCACTTTTCTTCAATTGCTTTTCCGCTTCTTTTCGCGTGCCAGAACCCTCTTCTCTCATAATCAGCGGCTCCTGCAAAATCCATCTAGTATCACTGGACGTCTCCTGCAATTTCCGGAATTTCTCATTGTTCGGAGCGATGATGATCAACTCATCCTGATAAAACGGAACATATTTGCAATGTTTCTTATCTATGACCGTCCCTGTAAAGCCGATATCCACTGTATGATTCAGTACTTCCTCCACCACTTTGGCGCTGTCTGTCTCAATGACCTTGAACTGCTCATTCGGATATTTCTCATTGAATTTCACAAGAATCTCCGGAAGCAGATATTGTGCCGGTATCGTAGACGCCGCAATCGTAATACAGTGTTCTTCTTTCTTTTCATTCTCCAAAAATGTCTTTTCAATTTTTTTCTGCAGCGCAACAATCTGTTTTGCAGAATCATACAATAGTTTTCCCTCTTCTGATAATTTTACTTCTTTTGTATTTCTTACAAACAATCTGGCATTCAATTCTTTCTCCAGACCGGCTATGTGAGCGCTGACAGTTGGCTGTGTCAAGAACAGCTCCTTTGCCGCTTTTGAGAAGCTTTCCCCCTCCGCAACATGTACAAAAGCCTCCAATTGTTTTAAATTCATACGTAAGCTACCCTTTCACTCTCTGTTCCATTCTTCTTTGTCACTTTGATACTATCCATATATTCCAAGATTGGTTTTGCACTTTTTCTGCTTGTCCCAAGGAGATCCCGAACCTCTGCAATCGTAATCAACGGATTCTCTTTCAGTCGGTTCTGAATGACTTCTTTCGCTTTCTCAATAATGCTTTTCAAGGTGTAAATATCCTCCGTGATCTTCACCACAATATCCTCATCAATCAGTAACAGCATGATATCTTCTACTTCTTCCCGTTTTATATTCCCAAAAGAAATCTCTCGAAAATCTTTGAAAATCAAACTGTAACCTTTTCAAATTGTTTCTGAACCGTCTTCAATACCTTTTCATAAACCGCATCTTTTCGCACTTCAAATTCCGGGAGCTGCAAAAAATTCCTGATGACGTTTTAAAGCACCTTCCTCTGACAGCATCTCCACATACAAATCAAATACGTTTAATTTTACCTTTTTCATATAAGTCATATGGATCTCTGCTTTTTCATTCCATACCGATACGGATATTTTCATGATAACCGCAAAGCGCTTCCGTCAGCCGGTGACGCATATTCTGTTCATGTATCGTATGCCACACATATGTATCCTTCTTCATACGAAATACTTTCACAATGCCCTGCTGTTCCAAAGACTGTACATCTTCCGTCACCTCTTCCATCGAAAGCGCCGTCAGTTTCGCAAGCTCTGTCACAGTAATCATCGTCTCCTCATGTGACTTTACGTGCAGTTCAATGACATCTTCCGAAGATCCGGATTCTTTTCTCTGCAATTCCTCAATCGCATCTTTGTCAAATCGTTTCTTTTTCTTCGGATTTGGTTCTAAAACAATTCCGCCCCCGATGGTCTCCATCGGAGAATAAAAACGCACTACAAACTTGTCCCCTCTGCGAAGTGCAATCTCCTCTTCCAGTCGAAGCTGTACAAATCCACTCTCTCCCGGTCCAATCTCTTCTTTGTCAAGCAGCACCGCTCGGCAGAGAATCTCGCTTGTACCGGTAAACAAATGCAGTCTTGTATGGTTCGTCAACACACGCATAGATGACGGCAGCACATTTAGTTTCACGTCTAAAAGCATCGTATTTTTCATGTTGTTTGGCGGCGCAAGTACACACCCTCTCCGAAGTTCACTTTTTTTTTTCACATTCGACAGATTGATTGCAACACGCTGTCCCGCATAGCATTTCTCTACATCCTGCCCATGCACTTGAATATTTCGTATCTTACATTCTTTTCCAATTCGGATATACCTGCAGATTATCCTCTTTTGAAATCGTTCCCGCAAGCAATGTCCCGGTAATGATCGTTCCAAATCCTGACAGGCTGAATACACGGTCAATCGGCAGACGCGGAATCGTATTCACATCTTTTTCTACCACTTCTTCCGCAGTCAGTCGCTCGATAACCTCTATAAGCTCTGGTATCCCCTGTCCGGTCGCTGCCGACACTTCCACGATCGGCGCCTGTTCAAGGAATGTGCCTTCCAATTCTTCTTTAATCTCTTCTTTGACAAGCTCCAGCCAATCTTCTTCGACCAGATCACACTTATTCAACACAAGAATACTCTTTTCGATTCCAAGCTCTCCTAAAATGTCCATGTGTTCACGTGTCTGTGGCATGATTCCCTCATCTGCAGCAACAACAAGCATGACAAGATCCATACCGACAACTCCCGCAACCATGTTGTTGATAAACCGCTCATGTCCAGGAACATCGATAATTCCGACACGATCTCCGTTTTTCAAATCAAAATATGTGAATCCCAAATCGATCGTGATCCCTCTTCTTTGTTCCTCTTCCCACCGGTCTGTATTTCGACCGGTGAGCGCTTTTATCAAAGTTGTTTTACCGTGGTCAATATGACCGGCTGTTCCAATAATAATATTTTTCATAATCAGGTCGTAAGCCTTTCTATTTTCTGTAACTGTTTAAAATATGCAAAATTCTGGATCCCAATTGTTCTGACATCTAAGAAAATTTTGTCATTCATCGTTCTCGGGATAATCGGCACAGGAAGAAAACGCATGTATCTTCCAACTCCACTGTCGACATTCCAAGCGGCTTGATCGTCACTGCCATGCTCGGAATTCGTTCAAGCGGCAGGGATCCTCCTCCGATTTGTGAATGACACTCCTCCAGTTCAATCTCCGCATGTAAAGAAAGAGTATTCAGCAGACGTCTCAGACGCTGCGCCTCTTTTTTCACCTCTTCAAATGGTTTCGTCATCATCTGAAGAACCGGTATATTTTGTACCGCTCTTTCTTCGGACAAATATTCTTTCAAAACGACTTCCAACGCAGATGCCGTAAATTTGTCAATTCGCAGCGCACGCATCAATTGATTTTGTTTCATCCTGTCAATATATTTTTTCTTTCCGACAATGATGCCTGCCTGTGGTCCGCCTAAAAGCTTGTCTCCACTGAAGCACACGACATCGGCGCCATTTCGAATAGAATCCTGAACGGTCGGTTCGTAGGTGATGCCGTATTTACTCAAATCAATCAGAACACCGCTTCCAAGATCTTCAATCACCGGAAGGTCATGCTTTTCCCCCAGTGGAACCAGTTCATCAATTCCAACCGACTCGGTAAATCCCACGATTCGGTAATTACTTGTGTGTACTTTCAAAAGTGCTGTCGTCTCCTCCGTAATCGCATTTTCATAATCAGCGAAATGGGTCTTATTAGTTGTTCCAACTTCTACAAGTGTCGCACCGCTTTGCTCCATCACATCCGGAACCCGGAATTTTCCACCGATTTCAACAAGCTCTCCTCTTGAGACAATCACCTCTCCGCCTTTTGCCATCGTACTTAAAATAAGCATCACTGCAGCGGCATTATTATTGACCGCAATCGCCGCCTCCGCACCGGTTACCTTGCATAGCAGCTCTTCAAAATGTGAATACCGCTCTCCACGTCTTCCCGCTTCCAGATTATATTCGAGATTTGAGTATCCTGTCGCAATATCAGAAATATGTTTCATATGCTTTAAACTGATCGGTGCACGTCCCAAATTCGTGTGCAGAATCGTTCCTGTCGCATTGATGATTTTTTTCATATTTGGATTAAAAAATTTTCTCTGCCTGCAGCCTGATCTGCTCTATCAAATTTTGAACCTGTTCTCGTGCTTCCTCTTCTGAATCACATTTTTCAATAAACTTACGGAGTCTGTCCATCTCCACTCGAATGGCATCTATCACAATATCCCTTCCGTAAACTTCTATCATTTGCTTTATTTTCTCATCTTCGAGCAACACGTCCACTTTTGGTATGCTGCGGTATAAAAGATTCTTATCCATCTCACTTGTTCTCCTAATATAAGCGAATCAATTTATCGCCTTTTTCTACTACTTTCCCTATAATCGACACCTTTTGTGTCCATATTTTTTTCTTCAAACGCTTTCATAATATCATCTACATATTCCGGTGACACACTGATCAGAAGTCCTCCCGAGTCTGCGGATCATACAGAAGATCAATATAGTGTTCTTCTACATGTTCCATATCGACCATCTCTGCGGAATATTCCCGATTCTTATATGCCCTGCAGGAACCAGTCCCATCTTTGCATAGGAAACAGCTTCCTCCAAATATGCAATATCTTTTACCTGAAGTTCAAATGTCACATCACTTGCAGATGCCATCTCCACACAATGTCCAAGCAAACCAAAGCCTGTAATATCCGTACACGCTGTCACCGGATAATGCTCAACGACTTCTTTCCCTTTCTTATTGAGAGATGCATAACTGTAATCGCCTCTTTGATCGCTGCTTCAGATGCCATCTCTGCCTTGATTGCAGTGTTGACAATACCACTTCCAATCTGCTTTGTCAGGATCAGTACATCTCCCGGTCTGCTTCCATAATTCTTAAAAATCTTATCTGGATGCACAAACCCAGATACGCACAATCCGTATTTCGGTTCATCATCCTGCACCGAATGTCCCCCCACAAGAACAGCACCGGCTTCTTTTACTTTATCCGCGCCTCCTGCGAGAATCTCCCCCAGTATCTCAGGGTCGAGACAATTCGGGAATCCCACAATGTTCAATGCAATCTTCGGTTCCCCTCCCATCGCATATACATCACTTAATGAATTTGCTGCTGCAATCTGACCAAACGTATACGGATCATCGACAATCGGAGTGAAGAAGTCAACCGTCTGGATCATTGCAATCTCATCTGTCACTTTATAAATCGCAGCATCGTCTGATGTTTCGATTCCCACGATCAAATTATCGTCTTGGAATTTTGGCAACTTACCCAGAACCTGGGCAAGGGTCTCAGGACCTATCTTTGCTGCTCACCCCGCCGTCTTTGTCATCTGTGTCAGTTTCACATCATACCTCATATATCGTATTCTCCTTCTCTTCCTCTTTTGTTAAGGCTTTACAATCTTGTCTGCCTCTGCCATCTTTTCCACGATCGTGTACATATTTGTCACACTTCCGACCTGAATCTTCTCAGTGAGACCATAATAGTTCAGGCAGGTTCCGCAAGTTAAGATCTCTACTCCCTGTGCCTCAAGACTCTTTAAATCTTCGAGTGAATCTGAGCCTTCCGCAGTGAGTGTGGCTCCACCGTTGTAAAACAGCATTGTCTTTGGCAGTTTTTCAAGCTGTGTGACAGCAAAAAGGAAACCTTTGATCAGCACCTTTCCAAGTTCGTCATTTCCATTTCCCATACGGTCAGAATTGATTACGATCACCGTATTTTCTCTCTGATCCGGCACACAGACCGTCTCTTCTTCACTTTCCTTTGCTCCATTCATAAGAATCGTAATCTTAAATTCTTTTTCTGCTGTTTTTTCAGAAGTAACTTTAGCTCCCGCACTCGATGCCATCTTTGTCACATTCTGAACTGCGATTTCATTGTCAACCAACACTTCTATCGTCTCTTTACCGTTCACTTCCTGCATTGCTTTTTTTGTTTTAATTACCGGAATCGGACAGTTGTCTCCAATTGCATTTACTTTTAACATCATTCTCTCCACCTTTTCTTTTTTTCTTGTCAACTTTCCTACATTCTTCATCTTATAGTAAATATTCTATCACTAACCGAC
>ENA-OQAN01000554-OQAN01000554.1-human-gut-metagenome-genome-assembly--contig:-NODE-554-length-19482-cov-4.445570_pt1 | contig 19482 bp, 23 predicted proteins | sample MGYA00242735_ERZ504527 | MGnify/ENA primary metagenome ERZ504527 (study PRJEB26092, sample SAMD00036230) | human gut metagenome | host: Homo sapiens | study: EMG produced TPA metagenomics assembly of... | reverse complement strand
TCAAATATCTGGGTTTCCCGGGTCTGGTTACGAAAGGAGGGTTACGGTATCGAAGTAGAAAAAAGTAACAACAATACTAAAAAGAACAGGAAAAATATTTTGCCTTTTCCTGCTGATCGTGGTGCTGGTAAATATACTTTCACCTCTTTTTTGCAGGAAACCGGACGAAACATATGTGGAAAGTCTGAGAAAGACAGAATTTACATCAGAGACAGCAGGCGTAGAAAGAATTTGCTGCATTGACGATAATGAAGAGGCACTTTTGTGGAGGCTTCGTATGATTGGCACTGCGAAGGAGAGCATTGTACTGTCTACCTTTGACTTACGCGCGGATGATAATGGCACTAAAATTCTTGCCGCATTGAATTGCGCTGCGGCAAGAGGTGTGAAGATTCAGTTATTGATCGATGGAATTTATCAGCAACTGTTTCTGGCTGGAAGCAACGATTTCCAGGCTCTGGCATCATATGAGAATGTGGAAGTGGGAGTTTACAATCCGGTGACACCGGTCAATCTGTTTAAGGTGAATTATCGCATGCATGATAAATATCTGATCGTGGATGAGAAAATGTATCTGCTGGGCGGACGCAACAGCAATGATATCTTTCTGGGGAATCAGACAAAAGGCATTAATGAGGACAGAGATATCCTGGTGTATGATACATCAGAAGGACAGGGAGAGTCTCTGAACCAGCTTGAGAATTATTTCCATAAAATATGGAAGGAAAGCTGTGTGAGCATTAAAAAAGGCAAACAATCTTCCAGATATACGGATGCATACCGGCACATGGAAGAAATTTACATATCTCTGCTGAAAAGGTACAATGATATAGAAACCTACAGTGCATGGGAAAAGGATACGATAGAAGCAAACAAGATCACTCTGATCAATAATGGAATTGAGGCGGGACGAAAAACACCGCAGGTTCTCCAGACAATTCAGTATCTTACTGAAAATGCAGATCATGTAATAATACAGACTCCTTATGTGATCTGTAATGGTTACATGTATGATGTATTGCAGGGGATTTCAGATCATGCAAAACTTCAGATCGTGCTGAATGCAGTGGAAAAAGGCTCTAATCCATGGGGCTGTACAGATTATCTTAATCAGAAAAAAGAAAATTCTGGAAACAGGGGCAGATGTGTATGAACTGATGAATGATTATCCGGTTCATACAAAAGCTGTGCTGATAAATGACCGTCTGTCAGTAGTAGGTTCCTATAATCTGGATATGCGAAGTACTTATCTGGATACGGAACTGATGTTGGTAATTGACAGCGAAAAACTGAGTCAGCAGATTCACGAAACAGAATCAGATTATATGGAAAAAAGCAAAGAGGTACTTGCAAACGGTCAGGAAACCGAAGGCGCAAAGTACCAGGGGAAAGTGTTGAATCGGAAAAAGAAGTTATACTACGGTGTGCTCAGGATTATCATTCGTCCTCTTCGGCAGCTGCTTTAGAGTGTGTTTGGAAAATCATTCCCAAAATCTCCTGCAAATTGTGACGCACATCTTGCGTAAAGCATTTTTCAGACACGTTCTAGAAAATAGTATCACAAGTATATGTCATATAAATGTTCAGTAGCTGAAAAAAAGCGTTGTCAATCAGACTACAGAAGATTAAAATAGACATAAAAGCAGCTGTTACAACTGTTGTTGATGTAAAGGAGGAAAAGCTTTTATGGACTTAAAGAAATTTATGCTGGAAGGTAATCCTGTATGCAGAAAGGAAGCTGTGATCGTGGGCGATCATTTCAGGATTACAATGTTGACAACTGCCCTGATTCGTTTTGAGTACAGCGAAGACGGAGGATTTGAGGACAGAGCAACACAGATGGTATGCAATCGTGATTTCCCGGTGCCGGAATTCAGGGTGAGCGATGGCGGTGAGGAATTACATATTTACACCAAAGACCTGGAAATCCACTATGACAGACAGAAATTTTCTCCAAGCGGTCTGATGATACGTGTAGCGGGTGGAAAAGCCAGCGAGCGCGTGTGGCATTATGGTGATGAACCAAAAGATCTGCTGGGAACAGCCAGAACCCTGGATGAAGCAGACGGTGAGATTCCGCTGAGTCATGGAATTATGTCCAGAAACGGTTTTTCAGTGCTGGATGATTCCCACACAATGGCTATGGGCGAAGATGGAATGGTAGAGCCACGTCAGGGAAACAGAGCAGACTTTTATTTCTTTGGATATGGTCACAGATATGTGGAATGTCTGCAGGATTTTTACAGATTATGTGGAAAAACACCTCTGCTTCCAAGATATACGTTCGGAAACTGGTGGAGCAGATATCACAAATACACAGAGACAGAGTACAAAGAACTGGTAGAGCGTTTTGAGAAAGAAGAAGTGCCGTTTTCTGTTGCAGTTGTAGATATGGACTGGCATCTGGTAGAGGATGTACCTCCTGTATATGGAAGCGGATGGACAGGATATACCTGGAATAAGAAGTTTTTCCCCAATCCGCCTGAATTTATGGACTGGCTGCACAAACATGGATATAAGATCACACTGAACGTACATCCGGCAGATGGAGTGCGTGCTTATGAAGAAGCCTATCCGAGAGTTGCAGAGAAGATGGGAATTGATCCTGCAAGTAAGGAACCGGTACTTTTTGATATGACAGATCCGAAATTCATTGAGACATATTTTGAGGAACTGCATCATCCGATGGAAGAAGAGGGAGTAGACTTCTGGTGGCTTGACTGGCAGCAGGGAACTGTAACCAAGGTTCCGGGACTGGATCCGCTCTGGATGCTGAACCACTATCACTATCTGGACAGCAAGTGGAAAGGAAAACGTGCGCTGACTTTCTCAAGATATGCAGGTCCAGGAAGCCACAGATACCCGGTTGGTTTTTCCGGTGATACGTTCATTACCTGGGAGAGTCTGAAATTCCAGCCATATTTCACAGCAAATGCCAGCAACATCGGTTTTGGATGGTGGAGTCATGATATCGGTGGACATATGTTTGGATACAGAGACGACGAGCTCACTGCAAGGTGGGTACAGCTTGGAGTCTTTTCACCAATGAATCGTCTGCACAGCACAGATAACCCGTTTAATGGAAAAGAACCGTGGAAATACAACCAGATTGTAGAAACAGTAATGAAGAATTTCCTGAAACTGCGTCATAAGCTGGTTCCGTATCTTTACACCATGAACCGTCGTGCAAGCAGAGCGGGACTGCCGCTGGTACAGCCGATGTATTATCTGGAGCCGGAGCGCGAGGAAACCTATGAAGTACCGAACAACTATTATTTCGGCACAGAGATGATGGTATCTCCAATCACAGATAAGCTGGATCCGGTAACAGGACTTGCAGGCGCAAAGACATGGATCCCGCAGGGAATCTGGTATGATTTCTTTAACGGAAGAGCATATAAGGGCGGCAGAAAAGTGGATCTCTGGAGAGATATTTATGAGATGCCGGTACTTGTGCGTGAAGGCAGCATCATTCCACTGAAGGACATGGAAGGATATGATAATTCCATTGAGAATCCTGAGAAACTGGAAGTACTTGTATATCCTGGAGAATCAGGAGAATTTGTACTCTGGGAAGACGGTGGGGACACACCGGAAGACCTGGATGAGAATTGGGTATCCACCAGAATGACGAAGACTGCAGATGAGAATGGAACAGTATTTATTGTAGAAGCTGCACAGGGAAATACAGCAGTGATCCCGCAGAAACGTTCCTGGAAGATCCGCTTCTGCAACATTCAGGACAAACCGCAGGAGGTTACTGTAAACGGACAGGCATATAAGGATGCAGAGTTCGCAGAGGATGAGAAGCTTCATGGAACAATAGTGCTCCTGAAGGATGTGCCGGCAGATGCGCAGGTGAAGATTACTTTTGCGGCAGATGCAGCTGTTTATCAGAGAGACTATGCAGAAGAGGCTTATGAGATTCTGGAAAAAGCACAGATTACCTATGCACAGAAGACAGACGTTTATAAAGTAGTGAAAGAGTTGGGCACAGAGGCAGTGCCTGTTCTGGTATCCATGAATTTGAATCCGTCATTGCTTGGGGTACTGATGGAGATTCTTACAATGGGAATTTAACCGAATCAAGCTAGTGTGCCAACAAGTTGATTTCTCGAACGATCTTGCGTCTAAATTTCTTATTTCCGCGTTGTCGTCGGTCGCCGTAGCCACCGCTACGCCTCCTTCCTCCGCCTTGAAATAAGAAAATTTATCCTGCAAGATTGTTTCAAGAATCAACTTGTCGGCACACTAGTTCTCTGCGGTAACACAAAAATCCCGCTCACAGTTGTGTCTTACTGTGAGCGGGATTTCACATTTTAAAAGAAGGAGTGCCGGATCTTGCGATCCGGCAAGTATGAAAAAGAAAAAGTTTTATTATAAATAAAGCGTTTGCTTTATTTGCTTATTAATATACAGGGAAAATGTGTGCAAAATGTGATGGACTGTTGAAGAAATTGTGATTAAATTCTAAAAAACTTATAAAAAAGAAAAAAAAAGACCTGCAAAGGTCTGTAAAAAGAAGGAGGGCCGGACCTTGCGGCCCGGCATAAGTATGAAAAAGAAAAAAGTTAAAAATCTATGTGAAAAAGCATTTGCAACCTGTTTGTAAAGCATTTGCTTTATTTGCTTATTAATATACAGGGAATTTGTGAGTAAAATGTGATGGACTGTTGAAAAAAACGTGATTAAATTCTAAAAAACTTATAAACTGGCAGTAAGAAAACATAAGGTGGAAAACTGAAAATAAGCATTGTAAAAATCCGAACTGTAATTTATAATAAAATTCAATGGTAACGGTTCAATATCTTTACAGTTACAAATAATGAGAAACAAGGAGGAAAACATGAAAAGAGAAACAGTCGTCGTACTGGATTTCGGCGTCAGTACAATCAGCTGGTTGCCAGACGTGTGAGAGAATGTAACGTATACTGCGAAATCTATCATACAAGACCGATCTTGAGAAAATCAAGGCAATGAATCCTAAGGGAATCATCCTTACCGGTGGTCCGAACAGCTGCTATGAGGCAGATTCACCTACATGCAATAAAGAATTATTTGAGCTTGGTATTCCTGTTCTGGGACTCTGCTATGGCGCACAGCTTATGATGCATGTTCTGGGCGGAAAAGTTGAGAAAGCAGATGTGAGCGAATATGGAAAGACAGAGGTCCTGGTAGATAAGACAGATTCCAAAATCTTCAAAGACGTATCTGATAAAACAATCTGCTGGATGAGCCACACAGATTACATTTCCCAGGTTGCACCAGGATTTGAGATTGCTGCTCACACAGCAGACTGTCCGGTAGCAACTGCACAGAATGAGGAGAAGAAGCTGTATGCGATCCAGTTCCATCCGGAAGTGCTTCATACAGTAGAAGGAAAGAAGATGCTTTCCAACTTCGTACTTGGTGTATGCGGATGTGCCGGAGACTGGAAAATGGATGCCTTTGTTGAGCACACTATCAGAGAAATCCGCGAGAAGGTCGGGGATGGAAAAGTTCTCCTTGCCCTGTCAGGTGGTGTTGACTCTTCCGTTGCAGCAGGACTTCTTTCCAGAGCAATCGGCAAGCAGCTTACCTGTGTATTTGTAGATCATGGTCTTCTTCGTAAAGATGAGGGAGATGAGGTTGAGGGTGTATTCGGACCAAACGGTCAGTTTGACCTGAACTTTATTCGCGTCAATGCACAGCAGAGATATTATGACAAGCTGGCAGGTGTTACAGAGCCTGAAGCAAAACGTAAGATCATCGGTGAAGAATTTATCCGTATTTTTGAAGAAGAGGCCAAGAAGATTGGTGCGGTAGATTTCCTGGCACAGGGAACTATTTATCCGGACGTTGTAGAGAGTGGTCTGGGCGGAGAGTCCGCAGTGATCAAATCTCACCACAATGTAGGCGGACTTCCGGATTTCGTTGATTTCAAGGAAATCATCGAACCGCTCCGCGACCTTTTCAAGGATGAGGTTCGTAAAGCAGGTCTGGAGCTTGGAATTCCGGAGAGACTGGTATTCCGTCAGCCATTCCCGGGACCGGGACTTGGAATCCGTATTATCGGTGAAGTTACTGCAGAGAAGGTTCGTATTGTACAGGATGCAGATTTCATTTATCGTGAAGAGGTAGACAATGCTGCAGCTGAGTATAAGAAAGAACATGGTGAAGATCCTTCATGGATGCCGAACCAGTACTTTGCAGCACTGACAAATATGCGAAGTGTAGGCGTTATGGGTGACTTCAGAACTTATGATTACGCTGTAGCGCTCCGCGCAGTGAAGACTATCGACTTCATGACAGCCGAATCTGCTGAGATTCCGTATGCAGTACTGAATAAGGTTATGAACCGCATTATTAACGAAGTTAAGGGCGTTAACCGCGTATTCTATGACCTGACCAGCAAGCCACCGGGTACGATTGAGTTTGAATAATTAAAAATTTCTGGAAAGCCTTATAAACAGGGCGTTTCCGGGCAGATAAAGTTCTATTTGATAACAAAATGATAACACTGGATATTTTGGCATTATTTATCAGGTATCCTGTGGTTATCGAGTAATATGTGTGAAACCGACAAAAAAGGTCTTACTGAATTGAGTGAAATCAATTTGGTAAGGCCTTTTTCGTCGGCTTTTATTTTGCGTTTTTTGGATAGTTGTAACGCCACTGATCATATTCTTCCTGAGTGATCTCGCTGGATTTGAGTTTTTCTGCCTGTTCCTGCCACGCATGGAACATATCGAACATGGAAAGGTAGGTGGTTCCCTTGGCCTTGTCCAGCCGGAGACAAAGTTCTCCGTCAATCTCATCAATGTGAAGCCCGTAAAGGTCTTCTAAGGTAAATAAGGTATGCATCAGTCCAACGTAGCTGTCAATATCTGGGACAGCAAGAGCATGAGGGGATACTTCAAAAATATCAGCCAATGCGTTCAGATATTTTTCTTTTGGACTGCGTGCCCCTTTTTCATACTGTGCAATGCGGACATCAGCCTGTGAATCACTGAATCCCAGCTGTTGACCCAAATATTTCTGCGTGAAACCACGCAGAAGTCTGAAATGGTGGATTCTTTCGCCTATTGCCATATGCTATATCTCCTGTCTTCTTCTTGATAGGTTGAGTATAGCATATCCAAATGGTAGAGACAAGAAAATCCATACAAAAAAGTATGGGTAAATGTATTGAAAGTACTTGACCAATACAGAATAGTATAGTATAATTCAACCCATACAAAATAGTATAGTAAAGAGAAAGGAGAAATTTTCTATGAGTAAAATGTTTATGAATGTGAAAGAGGTCATGGAAGTCCTGGAAGTATCAGAATCCTACGCATACAGCTGATGAAAAGGCTAAACAGGGAGTTACAGGCGATGGGATGTCAGACCATTGCAGGAAAGGTTGACCGGAAATATTTCTATGAGCAGTTCTATGGAACAAGATCGAATGATGGGAGGAATTAAGAATGGCAATTTATAAGAATGACAATGGCACCTGGTATGTGATGATCCGGTATCAGGACTGGACAGGTGCAAGAAAACAGAAATGCAAACGAGGATTTTCTACAAGAAAAGAAGCTGCGGACTGGGAATTACAATTCAAATTACAGAAGAAAGCAAGCGTGGATATGACAATGGAAAGCTTTTGCACTATGTATGAAGAAGATATCAGACCTTCTTTGAAGCAGAGTACTTGGCTTACGAAAGAAAATATTATTCAGAAAAAGATTCTTCCGTATCTTGGAAAGCGAAAAGTATCAGAAATTACAGCGAAAGATGTGATGGACTGGCATAACCAGATGAGAAAACTGAAAACGAAGACAGGAAAACCGCTTTCGCCAACGTATCTGAAAACGATACATGGACAGTTAAGCACCATTTTCAATCATGCAGTGAAATATTACGACCTTAGCACTAATCCTGCGAGAAAAGCAGGGGCACCGGGAGAAGAAGAAGGCAAGGAAATGTTGTTCTGGACAAAAGAAGAATATAAGCGGTTTGCAGAAGAAATGATGGACAAACCTCTTTCCTACTATGCTTTTCAACTGCTTTACTGGTGCGGGATTCGTTCCGGTGAGCTGCTTGCTTTAACACCGGCAGATTTTAATTTCAAAAAGAAAACGCTTCGGATCAATAAGTCCTATCAGCGATTGAAGGGAAAAGATGTAATCAGTACGCCAAAGACAAAGAACAGTGTACGGACAGTCATAATGCCACAGTTCCTGTGTGATGAAATGCAGGACTGCCTGAAACTATATTACAGTTTAAAGTCTGACGACCGCATTTTTCCTGTGACAAAATATTACCTGAAACATGAGATGGAAAGAGGCTGCAAAGCGAGTGGTGTAAAGAAAATCCGAGTTCATGATCTCAGGCATAGTCATGTATCCCTGCTGATCAATATGGGATATACCGCATTGGCGATCGGAAAAAGGTTGGACATTCAGCAGAAAAGATTACTTACCGGTATGCACATCTATTCCCGTCGGTACAGCAGGACATGGCAGAGCAGCTGGATGCAGAAAATATGGAAGAAGAATTAAATGAAGTGGAAGGAGGACTTGCAAATGTCGGCTAAATGTCTGGATCAGCAGGGACGTTGGAGAAATAAAGTTGTAGCATTTCGGATGTCACCGGAAGAAGATGAACTTCTGGAGACGGCAGTACGGCTATCGGGATTAACCAAACAAGAATATATTATCCGAAGACTGCAGGAAAAAGAAGTTGTGGTTACAGGAAATCCCAGGGTGTATAAAGCTTTGAAGAAGGAACTTGAAAAGGTACTGAGTGAGCTGAAACGTCTGAAAAAGGGAGAAGATGTGCCGGAGGATTTATTGGAAGTGATTCGGCTTATCACAATAACAATGGCTGGAATGAAAGCGGAATAAAAAAGCCTTTAAGTGTCGGCAAACACCTAAAGGCAGGGATTTGGTAGAATACTCTTCCAAAAAACTTCTATGAGTATTCTATCAAAAACCACTCTTTCTTTCAACGGGAAAATAAGGAGGATTTGATGGAAAACAAAAGAACAGAAACAAATAAAAACAGTACAGAAAAGGCTGGAACCGGAACTGAAACTCATCAATATGGATACGGTGGAAGTGGAGCAGATTGAATGGCTGCTTTATCCATTTATTCCCTATGGAAAAGTAACAATTATACAGGGAGATCCGGGAGAAGGAAAAACGACAATGGTGCTTCAAATTATTGCAAAACTGACCAAAGGAGAGACTATTCTTCCAGCTGATTCAACAAAAGATAAAAGGATAGATATTGATAGTGAAAGCGATATGGTAGATGCAGAAAATATTGAAAACAATGCGTCAACACAGCATTTGGAGGCACCAGTAAATGTAATCTACCAGACTGCAGAAGATGGTCTTGGAGATACGATAAAACCAAGATTACTTGCTGCAGGTGCAGACTGCACAAAGGTCATGGTTATCGATGACAGTGAGCAACCGCTGACGATGGCAGATGTCCGGTTGGAAGAAGCAATTGTGCAGACAAAAGCCAGAATGGTTGTGCTTGACCCGATTCAGGGATTCCTTGGAGCAGAGGTAGATATGCACAGAGCTAATGAAATCCGTCCTTTGATGAAACGCATAGCGATCCTGGCGGAGAAATATCATTGTGCGATTATCCTGATCGGACACATGAACAAGAACAGCAATGGAAAATCATCTTACCGGGGACTGGGTTCCATCGATTTTCAGCAGCTGCAAGAAGCGTTTTGATTGTCGGACGTATTAAGGATGAACCAGAAGTAAGAGTTGTGTGCCATACAAAGAGTTCCTTGGCACCGGAAGGTAAAGCTATTGCGTTCCGTCTGGATAAAAACAACGGATTTGAATGGATTGGTGAATATGACATTAGTGCAGATGAATTGCTCAATGGAGAGGGAAAAGGACAGAAAACCCGGAAAGCAAAAGAATTTCTGCTTGAGATACTGGCTGATGGAGGTATGGCACAAAAGAAAATTGAGGAAGAAGCAGAAAAACTGGGAATTAAAAAGAAAACACTGAGAAATGCCAAAATGGAACTGGGAATAGATTCCGTAAAACGTGGAAATCAGTGGTATTGGATGTTGTCAGAGTAGAAAAAGGAAGATGGCAAGATGACCATATCTTAATAATAGGGCATCTTGCCACCTTGAAAGGAGATCAGATGAAAAATAGAAATGTGCAGATACCATATGAGTTATTCTTTCAACTGTTGCAATATTTCCTGATGGAGAATTATGAGGGCGAAGAAATCATAAGGAAAGGGTTAGAAAAGAAATTGAATGCAATGGTAGATCGGGAGTTATACAGCAAGTACAAAACAGCCCCAACAGAGGAAGAGAGAGAAAAGTCCAGGCAGGAATACCTGGAAAGGAAGGGAATACTGGAAAACTTTCGTTGGTAGAGATTCTTGCTGATCACTTTATAACAGGAGCGTGTCACGCACCTGTAAATATCATACAAGGAGAAAGCCGGTAAGATACAGACGAGAGGTTATAGATTACCCGATTATTTATCGGTAAATTATAGGCTGCGAAAGGGAGCCCTGAATCAGGGCGTCCTTACAGTAGGACAATAGAAAGGAGCATACAGCAATGAGAGAAGGAAGATTAGGATATAACAGCAGTAACGATAGATATGGTTTATTGTCATCAGATTTATGGATTGATACAGGATTTCATTGTGGGGAATGCCTGGAAGTACTAATTGATGATCAGTGGGTGCAGACCAGAATGGAGATGAATCCGGCAAGGGAATGGTATCTGGTAGGAACACCGTACTGCGGAGATCTGGAATATATACGGGCGAGAATACAGTAATAGATTAGTTAAGTGAGTAACGCAGAAGCAATCCGACTAGCGGGAGAAATAATGGTCTCCGCTCCGGTAGGTGCAGAACAGACGTCCTCCGGACGTCTTCGCCCCCGGCAGCGCAAGGGTACTTTTGATAGGCGGTACGGCTGTCGAAAGTGCTTTTGCGTTACTTTTGACAAAAGTAACAAAACCGCCGTATCCGGCGAAGATTTCTTATAATCGCCATAATTGGCGGAAATACAAATTATGTGCATATCTGGCACGCCTTTTAGAAGGAGAGGTGAGGAGCATAATGATGAGAAGAACGATTAGCGGCATGATTGGAGCTGGATCGCTGGCTCATAACAGACGGGATTTTGTAGCTGAAAATGTAGACCCAGACAGAGTACACCTGAATATCTGTTACCAGAATGAAAATCTGAAAGAAGTATATAAAGAGTTGTTTGATGATTCTGTGGAACGGTACAATGTGGGAAAAAGAAAGGACCGGCAGATTACAAATTACTATGAAAAAATTCGTCAGGGAAAGCAGGAAAAGCTGTTCCATGAAGTGATTTTCCAGATTGGAAATCGAGAAGATATGGCTGTGGGAACGACAGAAGGAGACCTGGCGGTAAAAGTACTGGATGAGTATGTAAAGAATTTTCAGCAACGAAATCCAACACTTCATGTATTTAGCTGTTATCTGCACCAGGATGAAGCTACACCGCATCTGCATATTGATTTTGTTCCTTATGTAACTGGCTGGAAAGGGAAAGGAATGGATACCAGGGTTTCACTGAAGCAGGCATTAAAAAGCCTGGGATTTCAAGGCGGGAACAAACACGATACAGAGTTGAATCAGTGGATCAACCATGAAAAAGAAGTGCTTGCAGAGGTTGCACGACAGCATGGAATTGAATGGGAGCAGAAAGGGACACATGAGGAGCATCTTGATGTTTATAATTTTAAGAAGAAAGAGCGTAAAAAGGAAGTACAGACACTGGAACAGGAAAAAGAATATCTCACTGCTGAGAATGAAGGACTGATTGCACAGATTGCGGAAGTAAGAGCTGATATCCAGCTTTTAAAAGATGATGAGGAGCAGGCAGTTAAATATAAAGAGGAGGCTGAGAAGCGTGCGGAAAAAGCTGAGAAAGATCTGCACAGCCTGGAAGAACGCAGAGAACGGTTGCAGCCTGTTATGGATAATGTCAGTAAAGAAATAAAGGAATATGGGACAGTGAAAGCAATTCTACCGGAAGCTGGGACATTAGAACGTGCAACAACTTACCGGGATAAAAAGATAAAACCACTGTTTACCCAGATGAAAAATAAAATTGCTGCAATGGCAGCCCAGGTCAAAGAACTTACCAAAGAAGTAGAAAAATGGAAACACAAATATCAGGAAACAAAGCAGGCATATAACCGAGTGCAGAGACAGCTAGATACAGTATGTGAAGAAAAACAGCAGTTATCTGAGGAAAAGCAACAATTGCAGGGTGTTTCCGACAGATATGAGCGGGTAGTGCGTGTTCTTGGAGAAAATATTGTAGAAAATGCAGTACAACAGGATATACAGGAGCAGAAAGCATTAGAAGAAAAACGGCAAATGGAGCAAATGCCCAAAGGAAGTATTCACGAAAGATTGGCTTGGGGTGCCCGTAAAAGTGAAATGGAGAATCAACAGCGTAAGAAAAATAAAACAAAAAATAGAGGAATGGAGAGATAAGACGATGAAAAAGCACATTTATGATGAAAGCAATGGATTAAGCTACACATTGCATGGAGATTATTATCTGCCGGATTTGGCAATGAATGAGGAAGAACCGACATATGGTAAATACGGAATGTTGCGAAAACAGTTTCTGAAAATGCATAGACCGGCACGATATCAGTATTTATTGATGACGGGGGAACTAACAGCACATCTGAACCGAGTCGATCAGGAGACCAGAGAGCAGGTGGAAACCTTGGTAAAGCAGATGGTGGGAAAACAGGGTGTAAACGAAAACTTAAAGAGGCAGGATCAGATGAGGTGGGTTAGATTGATGAATAATATCAAAGTTAGTGCAGAAGAAATTGTACTGAAAGAGATAATATATGTTTAAAACCATTATGGCTGTATCAAAAAAGATGCAGCCATAAATTTTATACTATTCGTCAGAGGAATCGAAAGAAGAATCTGAAAAGGTGCTGTCCCATATAGCTTCTTCAATAGCTTGAATACATTCGTCGGTATATTTTTTGATATCTTGACCCCAGAAATGTATAACTGTATAACCCAGAAACAAGAGCTTTTTATCAGTTTCAAAATCACGGGAACGATTACGTTCAATTTTTTTAATCCAGTAATCTGGATTTTTACCTTTTTCAAGACGGAGTTTTAAGATTTCCCAGTCCTTTCCATGAAAAAAATTCACTGTCGCAAAAAATAGCAATTTTGTATTTGGTCAGAACAATATCAGGAGAGCCGGGCAAGGTTTATAATTTTTTTCGATATCGGTATCCTTTGTGCCATAGAGCTTTTCTGAGTTGAAGTTCTATGGATGTGTCTTTGCTATGAATGCTACGCATATTTTTAGAGACAGTTTCAGAATCACGAGACATAAACGGGTCACCACCTTTGGGAATATTAATTATTCTAACAAGTTAAAGGAAAAGATACAAGTACCATTGGCTGTTGGACATGAATTATTTGATTGACGGTATAAAGGCTATGATTTATACTTGTAAAGTAAGAGTTGATTAAATGACGAGGTACCCGAAATGACGATTTCTGAACAAATCAAGGTACTGTGTGTGCGGTCAGATATTAGCGTAGCTGAGCTTGCACGGCGAATAGGGACAACACCACAGAATTTTAATGGAAAAATGAAAAGGGAGAGTTTTACCATAGCTGAATTAGAAGATATAGCAGGTGCGGTAAACAGTTCTTTTGAAAGAAAATTCGTATTAAAAAACGGAGAGAAAGTTTAATGCATAAAAATATAAAACAAAATAATTATAGTAGATATGCTGCCAATAGAGATGTTATTTCTTTATTTTCTGGAGCAATGGGATTAGACATTGGATTGGGAAAAGCAGGTTTAAATGTGGCAATTGGACAGGATTTTGATGCAGCCTGTGTAAAAACTATGCAGGCCAATGGCCATAGAGTATTGGGCGGAGATATTAGGGAAATACAGCCCCAGCAATTATTAGATATGACAGGCTTATCTGTAGGAGAGCCATTTTTGATTTGCGGAGGACCGCCGTGCCAGCCTTTTTCTACAGCAGGAAAAAGATTGGGTATAAATGATCCGAGAGGCAGTTTGTTTATGGATTTCATTCGTATGATTGATTATATACGGCCTCGCTTTTTCGTGATGGAAAATGTAAAAGGAATTATGTCGTCGCCATTGAAACATGTGCCTTTGTCTGAAAGAGATGAAAGCGATCCTGATCAGAAATTAGGAACAGTGCTTGATGTGATTTTAGCAGAATTTGATAAACTGGGATATAAAACTGTATATGGCGTACTTGATGCTGTAAATTATGGCGTTCCACAATTCAGAGAGAGGTTTGTGTTAATTGGTAGTCGGGATAATGAAGATATTTTCTTACCAATTCCTACACATTTTCAGATGCATCAAAGCAAGGAGTATCAGTGGCAGACAGTTAGAAGTGTGATTGAAGATTTGGAATCTGACCATGGAGAATGTGCAACGTTAAGTGAAGAAAGATTGAAATTCTTGAAAATGGTTCCGGAAGGTGGGAATTGGAGAGATTTACCAGAGAATATTATTCCTATTGCTATGGGAGGTGCATATAAATCCGGAGGTGGAAAAGTTGGATTTTATAGAAGGTTATCATATGATCAGCCTTCACCAACTGTAGTTACTTCTCCAGTACAGAAAGCAACAATGATGTGTCATCCTACACAAGATAGACCATTAAGCGTAAAAGAATATGCAAGAATTCAGCAATTTCCGGATGATTGGGTATTTACTGGAACGACAGCAGCAAAATATCGACAGATAGGGAATGCTGTTCCGGTGGGATTAGCAGAAGCTATTGGAAAGGCTGTGCTTTCTGTGGCTAATAAGACAGCTTTAGTTCAGACAAAACGTTTTAGAGGTACAAATGTACATAATAAGATTAGAAATGCAATAGAATTGGGAGGAAATTTATATGCCGTTAAATAATGCATATGATGAACAGGCTGTAATCCAGCGATTGCTTCTGCCTTAGAAACATTTTATGGAACACTAATTGAGAAGATAGATGGATTAAACATACAGAAGGTAATGAAACGTAAAAATCCGTATTTATACCGTGCAAAGGCTATGCAGAGTGCAACTGAAATTGTAGATTCGGTTCTTACTGCATTTGTAAGTTCCAGTGAAGAAACTATTTTTGGTAATTGCTTTTTTGAACCGATTGCTATTGCTGCAAGTGGTGGAAATAAAGCCCTGGCAGAAGGTATTGATATTATGATCCAGAACAATGAAACAAATACAATTTCTGCAATAGCTGTTAAAAGTGGGCCGTCCGTATTTAATGCAGACAGTAAGAAACGACAGGAACAGAATTTTACAGCTGCTTCTAAGTTGGCACAGCAAGCAAAGGCAAGGTATGAAGCGTATATCGGTTATTGTTATGGGAAAAAGAAAGAATCTGGTAGAGGAAAGCCCAAAATGTATCAGGAATTGGCTGGAAAACGATTCTGGGCAGAATTAACAGGAGACGAGGACTTTTACATAAAGATTATCGGATACATGGGAACTATGCCGGAGAAATATGTGGCTGATTATAAAGAAAGTTATAACAGAGCAGCTAATAGACTTGTTAGGGAGTTTTCTAATAGTTTCTGCAGAGAAGATGGAAGTATTGACTGGGAAAGCTGGTAGAATTTAATTCGGGAGATTGAAAACTAAACAAAATCAAAGGGGGATAGATGATGCAATTAAAGATAAAAAATTGTAATATAACATTTGAAAATGGAGAATTTGATATTACTGAGGGGAGGCTTAATAATAAAATATGCGATTAATGGAACAGGAAAATCAACAATATCAAAAAGCAATAGAGGCTTTTGTCACAAATGATCAAGAAAAAAAGAATTTATTATTGCCATTCAAATATTATGGTGTGGAGGAAGAAAATTCACCAGAATTAATAGGGTATGATCAATTTAAAAAGGTTTCAGTTTTTAATGAGAAGTATATTGAAGACTATGTATATCAGCAAAATGAATTGATTAAGAATAGCTTTGAAATATTTGTAAAATCTCCGGATTATGATACACATATAAAAGAAATAGAAAAACTGTTGGAAAGTATAAATATTACTTTTCAAAATCATCCGGAATTGGAGGAATTGATAAAAGTTTTCCAACAATTCATCGATGGATTTGGAAAGGCAAAGAGTGGATATTCTGCAGCTGGTGCCATAGGAAAGGGAATTGGAAAAGGTAATAAACTTGATAATATTCCTGTTGGTTTGGAAGTTTATGAGCCATATTTGAAGAATAATGATAATGTCAAGTGGATTAAATGGCAATTAGAAGGAAAACATTATTTAGATATGGCAGAACAGTGTCCGTACTGTTCTGGATCTATAAAAGAAACCAAAGAAACAATCTTAAAAGTAAGTGAAGAGTATGATGCAAAAGCGGTAGAACAGTTAACTAAAATGTTAGAAGTTTTTAAAGAGCTGATGCCGTATTTTACAAATGAAACAGCAGTTAAGATTGAAGAAATAACAAAAAATGTGTCAGGAATCACAAATACACAAAAGAATTACTTATTGGAAATAAAAGCTCAAGCAGACAGTTTTATGCAACAGTTGTATGGATTGAAAAAAATGGGATTTCATTCATTAAAAAATGCTGAAAAAAATAGCAGATGAGCTGAAAAAATATAAAATAGATTTATCATATTATTCGCATTTGAATTCAGAACTGTCGAATGAAAAAGTGGAGTTAATAAACAAAACCTTAGATGAGGTTTTGGAAAAAGCTGGCAAATTACAAGGAGAAATTGCACAGCAGAAAAAACTTATTAAAAAGACTATTGAAATGTATAGTTCGGAAATAAATGAATTTCTATATTATGCAGGATATAAATATCAAGTTGCAATAGAGGAAGAAAATACAACAGATTATCATTTAGTATTAAAACATATTGAGGGAACTGATAATGTTCAAACAGTAAATGAACATTTAAGTTATGGGGAAAGGAATGCATTTGCATTAGTGCTATTCATGTATAGTGTTTTGAAAGAGAATCCGGATCTGGTTGTTTTAGATGATCCGATTTCTTCATTTGATGGAAATAAAAAATTCGCTATTATTAATATGCTTTTTATGGGAAAGCATAGTTTGAAAAATCGAACAGTATTGCTTTTGACCCATGAATTTAATACTGTTATTGATGCAATCTATAATATGCCGTATAATTTTAATCCAACCCCAACAGCTGCATTTTTAACAACGAAACAAGGTATATTGCAAGAAAAAGAAATTACAAAAGCAGATATAAAATCTTTTGGCGAGATTGCTCATGCAAATATATCATCGGATATGGATTCTCTTAATAAATTGGTATATTTGAGAAGATTATTGGAAATAGAAAATGCAAGTGGTTTAGCATGGCAATTATTATCCAATATTTTTCATAAAAGAGAAAAGCCAGAGTATCATTTCTCGAACGGAACACCGAACCGATTGATGACGCCAGAAGAAATACAGGATGCGACTAATGAAATCAAAACAAACTATATTTCAGATTTTGATTACGATACGGAATACCAAAAAACGCAAGATATAACGGTATTGAAAGAATTATATCAAAATAGTGGAAGTAATTATGAAAAATTGCAAATATATCGTATCATGTTTAATGAAAATAGTTCCAACAGTGTGATTAAAAAATTTGTGAATGAAGCGTTTCATATTGAAAATGATTATTTATTCCAGTTGAATCCATGTGAATACGATACTGTACCCCAATATATCATTGATGAATGTGATAAAGATATTTTGGAAATTTGTCCGCAAGGCTAACGTGAGTGGCTTAGTTGGGTTAACCTGGCTGCAGGTAATAAAAGACAATTACTTTTAAAATATGATAAATTCAAAAATGAACTAAAGTGGAAGGAAATGTAAATGGATAAATTAGTATCAAAGATTGCTGCTTTAGGAATACCAGGTCTAGTATTGGTAACAGCTATTGGTGCAACTGGACTTGCTGGAGGGGCAGCAATTACAACAGCATTGGCAGCTTTAGGGCCAGGAGGAATATTAGGTGGAATAGCTACATTAGGTATAATTGGTCTTATTTCAGAAGGCATAGCTCAATATGGAGTGGATGCTATATTTTCTGCTGTTATAAAAGAATTATATCGAAAAGGCGAAACAAAGGAAGAAATATTGCGGAAGATAAAAAAATATCCTATTTCCAAAGAATTAAAACGAAAATTAAAAGAAAATATAGAAAAAGTATAAAAGGGTCGCTAACCCTAATGCATAAAATAAAAGCTGTAAAAATCTACGTTGAATTTTACAGCTTTTTGTGTATAATAGAAGTAGCAGAAACAATTTAAAATCAAAGGAAGGAGCTGAAAGAATATGGCAAATATTTTACCAGTATCTGATTTGAGAAATTATAATGAAGTCCTGAAGAACTGTCATAAAGGAGAACCAGTATATCTGACTAAGAATGGCAGAGGACGTTTCGTTGTCATGGATATTGAAGATTATGAGCGTGACCGTGCAGAGAAAAAGCTTCTCTTGAAGCTGCAGGAAGCTGAAGAAGCAGTGAAAGACGGAGAAGGCTGGCTGGATCTGGATGAATTAAAAGCACTTGTGGGGGAATAAGATGTTAAAACTGCGGATCAATCCGATTGTTGCAAAGGATTTGAAGAACATCCGGGATTACATTGCTGAGGATAATGAAGAATATGCGGCAAAGACAATAAAGGAAATTTACGGTAAATTTGAAAACCTTCAGATGTTTCCTGGAATGGGGTCGGATCTCTCCAAACGGGTCAGCTTTCGGACAGATTATAAATATGCGATATGGGAAGATTATGTTATTATCTACAAGATCGGTAACGAATATGTAGAGATTTATCGTGTAGTTAACCGATATCAGGATATCACGAGAATCTTTGATTGATAACAGAGATGTGATAACAAATTGATAACACCGTTCAGTACAGTCTGTGGACTTTGGACAGTGGAACACATATAAAACCAGATAGAACCATAGTCCTATACAAAAAGTGTATAGTGATAAGATTTTATTTGCGAGTTTGAATAGTTGATATTTTTTGGCACTCCTCTTTGGCACTTTTTTGATAATCTTCTTTGTAAGAATCAGAAAATCCGAGCCATACGGAGCACCCGAGAAAACATCAAAAAAAGACACAAAAACATAGAGAAAAAAAATTAGAAGCCTTGCATCAGAGACCATCCTGATGCAGGGCTTTTTCAGTCCTGAAAGAAGAGAAAAAAAGAAACCTTAAAGAAATCCACATCTGGAGAAAATGCAGTAAATAAGCTGTTTCCAGCCGTTCTGAGAGAAAAGTTACAAAAGAATCTTATCAAAAAGTATGCCTGAAAAGAACCTGGTGTTGTATGCATCGCCGGGAGAAAAAGGCAGAAAGAAAAAAAGTAAAAATAGTGCAGTATCCCGGAAGAGCAGGAAAGGGAAGTTTTT
>ENA-OQAN01000553-OQAN01000553.1-human-gut-metagenome-genome-assembly--contig:-NODE-553-length-19499-cov-2.335639_pt1 | contig 19499 bp, 28 predicted proteins | sample MGYA00242735_ERZ504527 | MGnify/ENA primary metagenome ERZ504527 (study PRJEB26092, sample SAMD00036230) | human gut metagenome | host: Homo sapiens | study: EMG produced TPA metagenomics assembly of... | reverse complement strand
GGAAATATCGGAATTGATAGCGGCGCTTCAGGCAAGTTCATATCCCCCAAGTAATCGTGATACCAAGTGCTATCATATTAAGGTTTCTACCATCCTTGAAACAAGATGTTCTTTATATAAAACAGGGAATGAAAACGAGGGGCGTAGGATTGTCCTTTTGGAGGATAATAAGTCATCCAGCACAGACATACGAAGGCTTTTTAATCCCCATACTTATGCGCCTTCTGATGACAGCGACAGAATTATCCGCATCAGCAGAAACGCGAGGCATCAGCTATCCTTGTGAAAAAACTCATTATATATTAGTTGATTTCCGCTTAAGAGATAGTATTTTATTGATAGGTATGCTTGCTCTTTTTGCGGTTGTCATATGGACATCGTTCCAATCAATATCATTATTTTAAGGAGGATTTATTTCATGCAAACCGAAAACAAAAAAAGGCTTTCAAGTAAAGGACTTGATCGTTACAGCTCTGTTATCTTTGTGCGCACTTGTTATCTATATTCTTTGTGCGTTTCTGTCTTTTTCTCCGTACACGATGTTAGTGGTAAGCCCATTGTGGGCACTACTAGCTGCTATTACCTACTTTCTTGTAGCAGCCAAAACTAAGAAGCCGTGGGCGCTGTTTATTTTTTGTGCGGTAACAGGCATTTATGGATTTTATCCGCCTATGATAATTTGCTGCCTTATTGCTGGCATTATTTCTGCATTGATCGCGTGGAAAACAGGCTGTACTAATGGAAAGACGCTTACGATTAGTTATATCATTTACATGATTTTGGCGGCGTTCAGCGGTACATATATTCCGTTCCTGTTTTTCTCAAAGCAAACACTTGAGCAGTATGCAGGAATGTTTGGGGAAAGCTATTTGGGAATTTTACAGACGTTAGTATCACCTGTAACAGCTATCATAATGCTTGTCGTTGTTGCTATTTGTGCTTTTATCGGTGCGCTTATTGCTAAAAAATTGCTTAAGAAGCATTTTAAAAAAGCAGGCATGGTGTAAATGAAGTGATCATATTTGTCGGGAGGAGGCGTGCTATATGTCTTTAACATCTTCTATGGAGGACTATTTAGAGGCTGTGCTGGTGCTTCAGAAACAAAAGGGGTATGCCCGCTGTGTAGATGTATCAGAGTTTTAGGGGTTACAAAGCCCTCTGTAAGCAGAGCTGTAAAAGAACTTTCTAAAAAGAAATGTTTGCTAAAAAAAGACGATGGCACACTCTCTTTGACAGAGCAAGGACAGAGTATTGCGAAACAAATTTATGAGAAACACCGATTTTTCACAAAACAGCTTATTAAAGCAGGCGTTCCCTGTGATATTGCGGAAGCCGACGCCTGCAGGCTGGAGCATGTTATCAGCGAAACAAGTTTTGCGAGGCTGAAAGAGGCTGCAACACAGGAACAGAAATAAATTTAATAGCTCTATTCTCCTGCCCGTTCAACGGGAAAAGAAAAAAACGTTGCAGGGCAGGTGATTTTGTGTGCCTGTAAATGGTGGCGGTTTTGAAGTACATTTCAAGTCCGCCGCTTTTTTCTGCATGAAAGAACTTTTGCGGGATAGCGTGGCGGATCAGGAGCAAACCGCCATGAAATACATTGACTGTAAACCAATTACACCGTTAAAAAAATTCAAACTATTCAACAGAATGTGTCTACCAGTCAATGCGAAAATAGTCATAATTTAACTGAATATCTCACTTTTTGCGCCCAGATAGTCGTTTTTTGTTGTCTGGCGTTTTTCTGTCCTTATGCGTCTGGACGCATAAGATACATAGAAAGTGCCGCGCTCCGCCTGCCAATCTGAATTTTCAAAAAATTCAGATTGGAGGTAAAGGAAAGTGGCATATAACCACGGAAAAGAGGAACGCAAGTGGCGGCTCTGGAAAGAGGCGGAAGAAAAGATTTACGGGCATATGGCGTTGATGAAAATATCATTGAAGAAATCCGTATCTATGACCGGGCCGAGTTTAATTCAGACCGTCGCTTTTACAGGCGGCTGAACGATATGGAGGAATACATAGAAAAGGTTGCCGATAATGGGCTGAATACGGAAATTAAAACAGTTTCCGCACTACTTGATGAAGTTGAAAATGAACACTTATATGCTGCCCTACTTAAGGTGGACAAGCATACATTGGAAATTGTCTTATTGAAAATGCAGGGGTATTCCACCAAAGAGATTTCCGCTATGTTACAGCTAACAGAAAAAGCTATTTACAAGAGAATAGACAGGCTGCGGAAAAAATTAAAAATAATTTGATGACTAAGGGGAGAATTAACATTCTCCTGCGGGCTATCGGGTGAGAGGACAAGCAGCCTCTCACCACTTTTTGCAGGAGGACGTAACAATGGCGATACCTAAAAGGTCATATTGGCTTCGGAAAGTAGTGTCGGAAGAAGGCATGAGTTATCACATCAGTTTTCGGGACGGGCAAGGAAAAATTCAAGAGTTATGTGTATCGTATGACTTTTTCATGGCGTTTCGGAGACTGGAACTTGATGAAAGAAAATTAGAAAATTGGGACTATCGGCACAAAGAGTTTTCAGACATCATGGTAGGAGACTTTGAACTGGCGGGCATTGCGGCTCCCTAAAAGTATCGAGGAGAGGATTCTTGAGGAAGAAAGGACAGAATTTCTCCACAGAGCGATCAATACACTGCCAGAAATTCAGAGGCGGCGATTCCTGCTCTATTATGAGTGTGACTATAAATGCTACGAAATCGGAGCAATGGAACATCGGAGTGCCGCTGCAGTAGCTAAATCCATCGCCAGTGCCAGAAAAAAGGTAAAAGAGCAGATGAGGAAATATCTGAGCGCATAGCTTTAAAAGCGTACCCTTGTATCTTCGGATATGAGGGTATTTGTTTTGTGTTCTTTAATGGAAATTTACAGACATGAAAAGCCGGAACATGCCCTCAAAGCCTTTATCCGGTTTGCACTGGCCTGCATCATTTTTTTCGTCTATTCTGCCAGTCCGCCGGCCATTGGGGATACGTCCTTAAGTGCAGTGACCATTGTGTGGAACTATGTAGGGGAATTGGTGTTCAATCTGCTGGTGCTGGTGGGTGCGGTGAAAGCATCTGACCGGATCGTAAAAGAAATGATGGGATTATAGGAGGAAAGAACCATGCGTAAAGAAATATATGAGAAAAATGGAAATCAGGAAAGCAGTGATACACTGCCTTTTCATTGGGAATTTGGCAAGGAAGAGATCACCTTGAAAGTGTCCAGCTATGCCTATGGAAACGGGCTTGCGGTTTTGATGTACAGCCAAAGTGAAGGGGAGTTGGAACTATTTGGTGATTTGACGGTGAATCTCCCAGGCGGGTATGGGCTGGAACCCCAAGAAGCATTTGTAAGCGGTGATTTTACGAAGGACAAGCTGGCATTCATCAAAAAGAACAGGCTGGGAAAGGTGCTGCCGGGACAAGCCCGTTCAGGATTTGCCACCTACACCCCGGTGGCATTCGACTTTTCAAGGCTTGCCCAGTATGACCGGGAAGGGGTGGAAGAATTTTGCAGACAATGGGGATTGGATATTCCAAAAGAACAGGAAAAAGTCCAAGGGAAATCGACAGGAAAAAAGAAAAGAGAAAGAGAGAGATAGAAGTATATGGAAGTAAAAATGAATAAAGAGATCCGCAACTATCAGGAGTCCATGTTTATGGGACTGAACTTGCGCCAGTGTATTTTCTCCCTGCTTGCCATCGCTGTGGCGGTAGGGATTTATTTTGGCTTGGGAAAGTATGTGGGACAGGAAATGACCGGGTGGCTGTGCATCTTAGGGGCTGCCCCTTTCGCAGCCTGTGGTTTTTTCCAGTACCATGGCATGAATGCGGAGCAGTTTGCCTGGGCGTATATCAAGTCTGAATTTTTATACCCCAAGCGCCTGCTGTTTCAAAGTGAGGACTTGTACCATGCCTGTATGGAAGAAACACTGGCCCTGGGAGAAAAGACCAGGGGAGATGGTGCAGCCCTTTTGAAAAAAAGGGAACAGTGGGCAAAAAAGAAACGGATGAAACAGAAAAAGAGAACGGGAAGGAGTGGTGCGTTTGATTAAAACCTTACAACAGGCATTGAAAATGGACCGGGAGAAATTTAAAGTCCCAAGGTCTGTCCAGCAGGCGATCCCGATCCAGCGGATCTGGCCGGATGGAGTATTCCAGTCCGGGACAAAGTTTTCCAAGACCTTCCGGTTTTCCGATATCAACTATGCCATCGCAGGCAAAGAGGATAAGACGGAAATGTTCTTGGATTACAGTGAACTGTTAAATGCCTTAGATTCCGGTGCGGCGGCAAAGATCACTTTAAATAATAGGCAGATCAATAAAGAAGAATTTGAAGCATCCCTTCTTTTGCCAATGAAAGAGGACGGGCTGGATGAATACCGAAAGGAATACAACGAAATGCTGCTATCCAAGGTCAGCGGCACCAACAACAGCATCTACCAGGAACGGTATCTGACGGTCAGTGTCCATAAAAAGAACATCGATGAGGCAAGGACTTATTTTGCACGTGTGGGAACGGATATCATCACCCATCTGAGCAAGCTGTCCTCCATTGGGGAAGAACTGGATGCGGAACAGAGGTTACAGATCTTCCGGGATTTCTTTCGGGCAGATGAACCCAGTGCTTTCCTTTCGATATGAAGCATTTGCCAAAAAGGGGAGCAGCTTCAAGGATTGGATCTGTCCCCAGTCCATGGAGTTTTCCAAAGACTTCTTCAAGATTAATGAACGGTTTGGGCGGGTGCTGTATATGCAGGATTATGCCAGTTATGTCAAGGATGACATGATCTCGGAGCTGTGCGATCTAAGCCGGGACTTGATGCTGTCCATCGATATCCTCCCGGTACCCACAGACGAAGCGGTGCGTGAGATCCAGAACCGTCTGCTTGGCGTGGAGACCAATGTGACCAACTGGCAGAGACGCCAGAATGCCAACAATAACTTTTCTGCCATTGTGCCTTATGATATGGAATTACAGCGGAAGGAAACCAAAGAGATGCTGGATGACCTGACCACCAGGGATCAGCGGATGATGTTCGGCATCCTCACCATGGTACATATGGCAGACAGCAAGAAACAGTTGGATTCGGATACGGAGAGCATCTTGTCGGTAGTAAGAAAGCATTTATGTCAGATGGCAACCTTGAAATGGCAGCAAGTGGATGGACTCAATACGGTACTTCCTTATGGCATCCGTAAGATCAATGCCCTTCGTACCCTGACCACAGAATCCACTGCTGTGCTGATCCCTTTCCATACCCAGGAGATCATGCAGCCGGGTGGCATCTATTATGGACAGAATGCGGTGAGCAAAAATATGCTGGTGGCAGACCGGAGGAAGTTATTGAATGGAAACTCCTTCCGATTGGGTGTCAGCGGTTCGGGAAAGAGTTTCTCAGCAAAAGAAGAGATCGTGGACCTTGCCCTGTCTACGGAAGATGACATCCTGATTTTAGATCCGGAGTCGGAATTCGGTTCTTTGGTGGAAGCACTGAATGGGGAAGTAATCTCCATTTCTGCAACGTCCCATACCCATCTGAACGCGCTGGATATGGACTCCGCCTATGGATATGACAAGAATCCGCTGATCTAGAAGTCGGAGTTTATCCTGTCCTTGTTTGAACAGTTGGTGGGGGCTGGCAACTTGTCTGCCAAGGAAAAGTCCATCCTGGACCGCTGTACCGCAGATGTGTACCGGGAATATATCCGAAGCGGTTATAAAAGCGAAGTGCCGACCTTGAAAGATCTGTACCGACAGCTCATGCTCCAGCAGGAAGAGGAAGCCAGGGGGCTTGCCTTGTCTTCAGAGTTGTTCATCAATGGAAGCCTGAACACCTTCGCCCAGAAAACCAATGTGGATACGAAGAACCGTATCATTGCCTATGATATCCGGGAACTGGGAGAGCAGCTCATGCCCCTGGGAATGCTGGTCACCTTGGACAGCATCTTCAACCGGGTGATCCAAAACTGGAAGAAAGGAAAGACTACCTGGTTTTTTGCCGATGAGTTTTACCTGTTGTTCCGGTATCAGTACAGTGCGGACTTTTTCTACCGGCTCTATAAGAGAATCCGTAAATACCATGGGTTTGTCACAAGTTTAACGCAGAACGTAGAGGAACTTTTGAAATCGGATACGGCAAGGCTGATGCTGGCAAACAGTGAGTTTTTGATCCTTTTGAACCAGGCTGCCACAGACCGGGACGAACTGGCATCTCTTTTGAACATTTCCGAGAACCAGTTATCCTATATCACCAATGTAGGCGCAGGTAAGGGTTTGATCCGGTGTTCCGGAAATCTTGTGCCATTTGAGAACAGCTTCCCGAAGAATACGAAGCTGTACCGTTTGATGACAACGAAACCAGGTGAATGCTAGTGAAAAAGATATTTTTGAGGGTGCTGCTGAACGTTCTTCGGCAGCATCCTTTTGGGAAGGAGGAAATGTAAATGGAAGAAGGAGAAACAGTGGAAATCCAGGAAACGAGAGAACGCTTCGGGAGCAGGGCAGTATCCGGGCATTGCTGGAACTTTTGGAACAACAGGGCATGGAGCAGGAAAAAGGGGACGTGCTCCGTATGGCAGACTATATTGATTCCATGGAAATGCAGCTGGGAACCGTCCTAAAGGAATTGGGAGAGGTGAAGAAGCAACTGGGTGTGATGCAGGAAAGCAAGGTCAAACTCTTTGCGGTGAACACAATCCAGAAGGCGGAACATCAGGTGCAAACACTTCGTTTTCAGGTGGGAGAATTTAAGACAAAGTTTGTGAAACGTGCAGAGCAGGCAGTTGTTGATTTTAAAGAAAAGGGGAAAGATGCCCTTGCCTCTGCGGTAAAGGGAATGCACCTTACGCAGGGATTACAAATACTTCAGTCTTCTCTGCACAGCGTGATGCTGTCGATGGATCAAAAGATTGATCGTCTGGGAAGTATGGCGGAAGAACTGCATGTTGCCAAAGGGCATCTGCGGAATGCATTTCTGGAAGCGGGTGGAAAAGAGGTGCGAAAGCTCACAGAACGCAATCCCGAACAGGGAATCATCTTTCAAACCCAGAAGGTGTTATTCCAATCCATGCGGAGTATCCATCAGTTGGAGCAGAAAACAGAGCGATTGAAACAGCAGGCTGAGAAACTGGAAGCAAGAGAAGGAAAACAATTGTCTGTGAGGAATACCTTGCAGGAACTTCGACAAGAACAACACCATCTGAAGCTTGGTAAAGAAGAAAAACAGAAGTCGGCGGTTCGATAAAGAGAAGTTTTTCAAAGGGAGGTGAAATCCATGAAAGAAGAAACAGCCATTACCTTTCTTGCAGCGGAGTGCGGGGAGTTTCATGGGATGGGGGAGTGTATCGAATGTACGTCTTTAAAAGAAGCCTTCCGGCATTACCAGAGATTTTGCAAACGTTCCCCTCAGATGCTTCCGTCTTTGGAATTTTCCCTGCACCATGCAGAGGATCCTCTGTATAACGAGGGAGAATATCCATTGGCTACCGGGGAGAAGGGAAAAAGTTACTATCTAATGTTCCTACTATGCCAATCATCCGCTGGTGCAGGAAGCGGTAAGGGAATTGGAACAGCTGGAGAGTCAGCAGAAGAAAATTAAAAAAGGCGGGGAAGGGAACGTTAGAAAGTACAGAAGATGGGAGGTGTGTGATTGAAAGATATCAAAGAAAAAGTGCGGGATCAAAGTCCAAAGATCCGCAATCCTGCCTCCCGGCTTCCGAAAGAACTGGTGCGTTCTGCGATGCTGGAGACAAAAGAAAAGACCAGCATCATGGCAGATAAGATCGGAAGAGAAACGGGAGAGGAATCCCCGGTAGAATATGCTGGAAACCGGATAGAACGAGTGGAACAGCGGGCTGGGAAAGAAAGCGCTTTTGCAGCCTATCGTGGCGGAAAGAAGCTGGCAGTGAAAACCTATGAAAAGTTAAAAGAACAAAGACAAAAGCAGAGAGAAGCTGTTACCGCCCTTTGGACGGGGAAACAGGAAACGGCGGAACATCTGCCCAGACAGGACAGGCAAGAGCAAAGAAAGGGCGCACAGGAGCCGGACGGAGCATCAAGGTCAAACCGGAAGCGGAGAAAACGATCAAGGAAGCCGGAAACCGGGCAGTAAAAACAGCGCCCCGCATGGTGAAAGCGTCCCCGGTTTCTTACAAGAAGGTGAAAACCCAGGCAATCTTACAAAAAAAACAGGCTCTAACATCTATGAGGGCGGCAAGGGAAGCAAAACGGGCTGCCATGCGTCTGCAGGCAGCAAGACAAAGCGCCGAGGCGGCAAAAACAACTGCCAGGGGGCTGAAAGCTATGGCGGAAGCTGCCGCCCATGCGGTAAAGGCAGCTTTTGCAGCATTGATGGCAGGCGGTGGTATGGTATTTGTGATCTTGATCCTTATTGTAGGAATCATTGGCGGCGCTTCGTTTATCGGGAGTTCCCAGAGCAGCGAGCCGCTGAGTGCGGAAGTCCTGGCCCATACCCAAGTGATCCAGCGGTATGCCAGTGAATTTGGAATCCCGGAATATGTATCGGTCATCCAGGCAATCATGATGCAGGAAAGCGGCGGGAGAGGAACCGATCCCATGCAGGCCAGCGAGTGTCCGTATAATACCCAGTATCCTAATACGCCTGGTGCAATTCAGGATGCAGACTATTCCATCAAGGTAGGCGTACAGTATTATGCAGATTGTGTCCGGGAAGCCGGATGTAAAAGCCCACAGGATATGGACAAGTTAAAACTTAGTTTACAAGGCTATAATTACGGGAATGGGTACATCACATGGGCAATCCGAAAACATGGGGCTATAGTGAAGCCAATGCACTGCAGTTTTCCCAGGAACAGGCAGCCGCCCATGGATGGCCAAGGTATGGCGATCCGGAGTATGTACCATGTGCTTCGATATTATTCCGGCGGGGGATTGTTTGCCGGACTTTTTTGGAAAGGGGCAGCTTGTGACCATTGCGAAAAGCCAGTTGGGGAACGAAGGCGGCCAGAAGTTCTGGTCATGGTATGGATTTGACAGTCGGGAAGAATGGTGTGCCTGTTTTGTCAGCTGGTGTGCGGATCAGGCAGGACTTATTCAAAAGGAAGTAGTGCCAAAGTTTTCTGTTTGTACGGACGGTGTGGCTTTGTTTCAGGCAAAGAGAAAATGGCAAGGTGGAGGAAGTGTTCCGACGCAGGAAGCCTCATCTTTTTTGACTGGAATCAGGATGGAGCCAGTGACCATGTAGGAATCGTGGAAAGCTGTGATGGAACTACGGTACATACGATTGAAGGAAATAGTGGAGATGCAGTAAAGCAGAATAGTTATACAGTGAATTCCCAGTCCATTTTGGGATATGGACTGGTTACTTATTAAAAAATGAGAAAAAATCAAAGAATGGATTGCATTGTAGGAGCAGAGGAACAATGCTATAATAGAAAAGGTGGGCAGGGCTAATGTCCTGCCTGTTGATAAATACAAAAAGTACAATCATGAGATTGATAAAATAGAGTAATCAGGGAGTGGAATATTTGAAACGAGAAGAGATTTTTGAATATGTAAAAAACCAATATGGAACAGTTCCAGAGTATCTCTGGGAAACATCACCGAAAAGTGCAGTGCTTCGGCATAAAAATGGAAAGTGGTATGCAGTGCTGATGCAGGTTGAAAAATCTAGGTTGGGATTAGAAGAAGAGAGCATGGTAGATATCATCAATGTGAAGTGCGAACCGGATATGGTTGGACTTCTGACACAGACTTATGGTTTTCTTTCGGGATATCATATGAATAAAAAGTACTGGATTACAATGTTGTTGGATGGAAGGGTGAGCGAAGCAAAGATATTGGATTTTTTGGATCTGAGTTATGATTTGATAGATCAGAAGAAAGATTGATTTGTAAATAAATTTGAATGGTGTGCAGGGGATGAGAAAATATGAAAGCAATAAATATATATATTCAAGAATACAAGAGAATATGGCCACTGAATTTGAAAATATTTTCTCACAAAGATCAAAAAAGTTAAATGTAAAAGTATAGGAGTTTCTTGCGATAAAACTCTTGTTGACTTGTTGCTGGATATAAATATAGAAATAAAGCATTTTGAGAATATTTTTGCTTCCTTTACGATAGAACAGATTGGAAAAGAAACAGAGTAGATACCTTACTCATGAGGGAATATCTCTGTGGTTGGAGACAGGAACTATAGAGGCAGGTGGAAAACAGGCAGAGCTTACAAAAAATGAATTGCGGATCATGTATTATCTTTTTGAGCATGACGGAGTCATCTGTACAAGGGCAGATTTGATTGAATACTTATGGGATAATCGGCTCTACTCAGATACATCTTACCACAATGAGGAATTAAAGTCACTAACCCGTTATCGTTTGATAAGGTCAAAGAACGGGCAAAATTGAAAAGTTCTGTTTCAAGACTTGTCTGTATTCTTTTCCCGGAGCTGGAAAGACTTGTTCCTACGCTTCATATGGCATCCGTCTATGCTTTGCTTTGTGGATTTCCAAGTGCAGATGCTGTTGCAAATGCACATCTCACAAGGCTTTCCAACCTACTCTTTGATAGTTCGAAAGGCAGATATGGAAAAGATACTGCTGTCATGTTTCGTGACGCTGCAAGAAGTTCTATCGGTTCTCATATGCCTGCCAAGTCTTTGAAACTAAAGCACACCATAAAACTTATTCGGGAATTAGCGATTGAGATTGACGAGATTGAAGCAGCCATCAAACGAATCATGGATGAAGAAATCCAATCGCCAATCTTTACCATTCCCGGTATCAGTTACCGGATGGGCGCAATGATCATCGCTGAGATTGGGGATTTCTCTCGTTTTATTCCGCAGATAAGATATTCGCATATGCAGGAATGTCTCCCTCCACTTATCAATCCGGACAGTTAGACAACTGTTATTCCCATATGGAGAAACGAGGTTCCAGATACTTCCGGTATGCCCTTTACAATGCCACAAAATATGTCTGTCACTGGGATAAATCTTTTGGTGCATATCTTGAAAAGAAACGATCGGAAGGCAAGCATTATAATGTTGCCATATCCCATGCCGCTAAGAAGCTTGTGCGATTGATTTTTGCAATGGAGAAATCAGGAAAAGCATATCTGCCAACTGCTTAATTTTTTTCTGTAAATATCTCCTTTTAGAGCACCTATAAAGATGCTCTTGTTGTCATACAGTTTTCAAGGTTCAAATATATCTGAAATGTATTTCTGCAATTCATTCAAAAAACTTTCATTTTAGACTTGACTTTTAATAGTTAGTCTTTCTATACTCATTTTCACTTCAAATGTCGTTCCGCCCTGCTCATTTCCATGAACCTCAATCTCCCGTCATGCACCTGCACGATCTCGCGTACCATTGCAAGTCCAAGACCTACACCGCCAATTTTTCGGCTTCTTGACTTATCCACCCGGAAGAATGGTTCAAAGATCCGCTCTCGGAATGTCTCATCGATTCCATTTCCTGTATCTGCAATCGTCAGAACAACTTCTTTCCTCTTTCGTTCTGCCGATACCGTAACTTTTCCATCTGTATGGTTGTATTTAATCGCATTTTCAACAAGGTTATAAAGCATCCGATAGATCAGTATATCACTTCCTGTCAGCATCAGACCCTCGCCTGCATTCTCTTCTTTTTCATCTACTGTACTCTGCGATTTCTGTATCAGTGTAACACCTTTTTCCTGTGCCAACGGTTCCAGATCTGCCAGCACTTCCTCGATTAGTCCACAAAGTTCGATCTTGTCATTGCGCGCTACTGTCTGTAACTCACTCATATCCAGAAGTGTTCTGACCAACTTGCTGAGACGCTCGTTCTGCTCTGTCACCATCTGGATCGTCTCTTGCGCCGCTTCCCCATTCTCCGGATTTTCTGACGCATGATAGAGGTCCAGTTGTGCTTGAATTAATGCCAAAGGAGTCCGCAGCTCATGTGCTGCATTCCCGGTAAACTGGCGCTGTGTCTCGAACGATTCCGACAGTCGCAAAAGCATCTTATTATAAGACGTACGAAGTATGTCCAGCTCTGCAATCTTATTCTCTTCGATCGTATAATCCGTCAGGTTCTGTGCCTGTACTTTTTCAACTGTCTCAGAAAACTCTCTGAGCGGTTTTAATGCACGGCCACTAATAAAATATGTCACCGCTCCACCAAGTAACGCTACAACACCTGTGATCAGTAGACTTCTGTTCTATAATCGGATTTCGAATTATACACCTCCGTAGCAAATTGTGATGCAAAATTGTCCCACTCATTATCCGGAATCTCAATGTATAGTGCTTCCGGTGTTTTTCCCTGATCTGTAACTGTTTCCTGAAGTGTATCGATATAATAGACTCCATTCTTATATAAGAAAAATGTAAGGCATCCGCACAATACTGTGATCAACACTGTAGTAAGGATTGTCAGTCTCCACTGGAGTGATAATTTTCTCATGCTTTGCTATCTCCTCCTATCTTATAACCCTCGCCAATCCTATTTACAATCGGATCATAGCCAAGTCCCGCCTTGAGTTTTCTCCTCAGAGAAGACATATGCACACGAATAGAGCCGCTAAAACTATCCACAGAAGAATCCCAAACATGCTCGATCAACTCTTCCTGGCTGACCGGCCGGCCTGATTCAGAAGAAGATACTCTAGAATCCCATTTTCTTTTCTCGTCAACGCAACCGGATTCTCTTCTGCATACGCCACTCGTTCTCTTATATCAAACCGAATGCCGTTGCATTCCAGGCAGACATTTTTCTGTATGAATTTTCGTCTCGTCAGACTTCTCACGCGTGCCTCGAGTTCCTGCAAATGAAATGGTTTTTCCATATAATCATTCGCACCTGCATCCAACCCTTCAATTTTATCTGCAATCTGACTTCTCGCAGACAAGATCAATACCTTTGTCTCTTCATCTTCTTTACGAAGTTCCCGAAGAATCTCCATCCCATCCACCCCAGGAAGATTAAGATCAAGCACGATCAGATCATACATTTCAGCATAAATCATATCCAATGCTTCTTCTCCGTCATTGCATACATCCACCTCATAGCCGCTCTGGTGCAGACTTTTCGCGATCATGTCACATAATTTCTTCTCATCTTCAACGACTAATAATCTCACTTTATTTTTCTCCATCTTCTTAACAGAAATTTTACACCTCCTATTGTATAATGCCAACATCGAAAAGTCAATAAACTGACTTTGAACATTGAAAGGAGTATTTTATGAAATCTGAAAAAGCATCACAGATTCTTTTACTTACAGCCGGTCTGGTTCTTTTCTTTGGCGGAATTTTCCGCGGCGAAGCGCTGTAGTACTCAGCAAAGCAATAAAATTATGTATGGAGTGTGTCGGAATTGGATAAGAAAATGAAATCAAACAAAAACCCTCTGGTCCGCTTCCGCGGATGGATTCAGGCAGCTGCTACACTACTGACCAACATTCACATCCCGAATCTGTTTAAAGGGAAAATTTATCAGGGAAATGTAAAAACGATGTGCGTCCCGGGACTAAACTGTTACTCTTGTCCTGCCGCCACAGGTGCCTGTCCGATTGGAGCTTTTCAAGCCGTGGTCGGTTCTTCAAAATTCAAATTTACCTACTACATCACCGGATTTTTCATCCTGTTAGGTGTTCTGTTAGGGCGGTTTATCTGTGGATTTCTCTGTCCGTTTGGATGGTTCCAGGATCTGCTGCATAAGATTCCGGGCAAGAAACTTTCCACCGCAAAACTGAAGCCTCTGCGGTATCTGAAATATGTGATTCTGGTCGTCTTTGTTATACTACTTCCGGCATTTGTAACCAATTCACTTGGTATGGGAGATCCTTTCTTCTGCAAATACATTTGCCCACAAGGCGTACTTGAAGGCGCAATTCCACTGTCACTTGCCAACTCAGGAATCCGTGCCGCACTCGGACATTTATTTACATTTAAGTTCACAGTCCTTGCGCTTTTCATCATCCTGAGCATCTTGTTTTACCGTCCATTTTGTAAATGGATCTGCCCGCTGGGTGCTATTTACTCACTGTTTAACAAGGTATCTTTTCTTAAAATTCAGGTTGATCATGAGAAATGTGTTGGCTGCCAGAAATGTAGTCGTGTCTGTAAGATGGATGTCAATGTAGTAGACACACCAAACCATCCGGAGTGTATCCGATGCGGAGAATGTATGAAAGCCTGTCCGACTGATGCAATCTGCTATCATTACGGATTTTCAACTAAGAAACAGGCTGAAAATAAAAACTAATAAAACGTAATTTAAAGGAGATTTAAAATCATGAAAAACAAAACACTTAGAACAAACTCAATGAAATTAAAAAAGGTAATTGCTGCATCCCTTGCCATTTCTGTACTTTTTGCGTTTACAGGCTGCGGAAATTCCTCCTCAACAGACAATACAAACACAAAACAGGAATCTTCTTCCACAACAGAAACGGGCAGCGCAGACGAGCTGAACAAAAAACGGGATGACCTTTACCAGCAGGAAAACCAGCTTTTTGCTGATCACAAAGATGCATGGGACAAAGCCTTTGATCTTATGAACAAGAACGCTGCCGGTGATGCCATGAGCGAAAACTATGCTGATTCCCTCGCAAGCACAGTGGAATCTAACAAAGACTCTTTCTCTGAAGAAGAATATGAAACTCTGTGCAAAGACATCGAGACAATCCGCGGAATTGAAGAAGAAATTGCCAAGCTTGAGAAAGAGATTGCTGCATCCGATTCCTCTGACAGTTCTTCCTCCAAATCAGACGAATCCACAGCTGTATTCAAAGCTTTCAAAGGAAAAGATCTGGATGGAAACGATGTAGATGACAGTCTTTTCGCTAAAAACAAAGTTACAGTTGTAAACTTCTGGTTCAGTGGATGCAAGCCATGTGTCGGAGAGCTCTCTAAGCTGAATGAATTAAATGAGAAACTCAAAGAAATGGGTGGCGAAGTTGTTGGTATCAACACGGATACTTTAGACAACAATGAAGCGGGAATCAAAGAAGCAAAAGAAATTCTGAAAGCTCAGGGCGCTTCCTACAAGAACCTGACTTTCGATTCTAATTCAACAGTTGGAAAATATGCTGGAAACATCATGGCATTCCCTACAACCGTTCTCGTAGATAAAGACGGAAATATCATTGGCGAGCCATTCATGGGCGGAATCGATGATCAGTCAAACTACGATCAGCTGATGAAACAGATCCAGTCCGTACTTGACCAGAAATAATTTATCTTATAATTAAGGATTGTCAATTTTTACGTATAAATTTTGGAGAAATCTGTGGGTAGGGATGTATCCCCCAGTTTTAAGAAAAATGGATTGGATTATCAAAATATTGTTATTTTTTGCAGGATATAATATCGATAGTCTTTCGTTAATGAAAAGCCTAATCCCCCAGCTATGCTGGGGAGAATGGAATAAGCAGAGGTGTGTGGGGGCAATAAAAAAGGATCCTATGTGCTTGTGATATCCGTCTTTTAGGACGAGCAGTAACAGTAACCTTAGGAGAGCTGATAATAAACCACCATTGAATTGTGGGTGTAACTAGAAATTGGATTAGCAGGCCTCGATTTTGCTGGGCCGAAGATTCCAAGAGATTGTGATATATTTTGGAGGTAAGCTATGACGAAAATAGAAGAAATTTGTAAACTGATAACAGGACGATTTGATAATAAGGAGCAATTTGATGCAATGAAAAAGGCAGGAAAGACATACCCTTATGCACAGCACGTAAATACGGTTTGCAATGATAAAATTAAAAATCTTCCTGCTGATTTTAAGGGCATGTTTATTGTAGAAGAAAGTTATTATGAAAATGAAGGAAAGCGTCATGCGTCAACCGCATCTTTTCTTGATTACAGAGAAAGAAGATAGAATTTTACTTTCATCCTATGAAATTCCAAATGGGGAAGATAAGAACACGTTTTCATATGAATTTATGAAAGAGGTGGAATATATTGAATTAAAAAAATCCAAAAAATTTACTCCTGCACTATATTATGAGAGAAACGGTGTCTGGGAGGGAGGCAGTACTAGTCAGTTCTCACCCGTTATGATATTTAAACTATGGGAAAAGTTTTTCGGATACGTGTTTGGAAGTATTCGAAAGTATGGAAGTGAATGGAAAAAGAACATTTGGATATGACGTTCCGATTATCTATAAGAGGGTATAAAGTCTTTGTTTAACGGTTCGAAAATTCTGAAAATAAAGGAAGCAGTTCGAGTATAGCTAGTGTGCTGTATCGTTGATATTTAACATAAATTAAGTTGTTGATAGTTTAAATAGTTGCTGCTTCATCAGGATCAATTTCATCCATTTTATATGTCCAATGATAGACGATTGGCTCAGCATTGATTTCATCGAAGTAGCGGTATATTCGCTCTGCCAATTCATCCTTTGAATTAACACGAATGCCCTTTAACATCTGTTTTGTCATCTTGCTGAAGAAGCTTTCGATCATGTTCAGTCATGAGGTGTGTGTCGGTGTAAATACAAACACAAATCTGTCTTCCGGTAACCCTGCAAGATACCGGCGTGTTTCCTTTGATGTATGCGCTGAATGATTGTCCAGTATCAACCGTATTGTGTCACTTTTTGGGTATTTTGCATCGAGAATCTTTAGAAACTCGATAAAATCAGAACTTTTGTGTGTCTGGCTGACCAACGGAATTGCATTCCCCGTCAGAAGATCAATTCCTGCAAGCAAAGACAGCGTTCCAAGCCGCACATACTCATAATCCCGGCGGATATACCCCTTTTCCTCTGTCGGATTATGATCAGGATATTTGTTGGCAACAGCCTGAATGCCGGGTTTTTCATCATAGGAAATAGTATGTGTCAAATGCCCATTTTCTGGTATGGTGATCGTTCCATCATCGCCAAACTGCATCTCAACCTGTTTGTAAACTAGGAGAACGTCATGCATCTTATTCTCAAAATCAGGGTCTTTCCGCTCAAGATAATACTTGATTTTGAATGGTTTTATATCCATCTTTTTGAGATATTTTTGAAGCCATGGTTTGGTAACTGTCTTTAAGCGTGGATAGCCAGCTTCTTCGCATGTGCCTGTATGTGTTTGTGCAGTGCCGCCAGTGTCCATAATTCCGCGGCATAACCAAGATCGCAGGGCTTTTGGCAGGCTATACTGATAATCCATGATTTTGCATCGTCGGTAATCTCAACCGGGCGACCGGAACGGTCGTTATCAAATATGGCCAAATTAATTCCACCGTTGAGATAACGGTCAATACAACGCCGGACAGTATTTACACTAATGCCCAGGCCATCTGCAATGGCTTTGTCTGTTTTGGCTTCAGACTTCCATAGCAGGATGCGTGCACGGTCAACAACCTGTGCTTGGATAGTCCTGGTTTTAATCAGTGATTTCAGATAGGCAGATTCCTCATCTGATATTGTTATACTATAAGATAATGCTGGCATAATTGACTCCGTAATTGTATTCATTAAGTCCATTATACCAGATATCGAAACTATCAACAACTTAATTTATGTTATACTAGAGCGGACATCGGACGCTATATCCACACTTACAACTTTGAACGATGTCATTCTGCCCTTGATTATAAAACACTGGCTGAATGCTACTATCCAGCAATGATTCTGCCTTATGTAGCTTAATGCATATATGGGTCAGGCAAATGTGATACCATTCTCCCTGGTTCCTTAGTAACTATAAACCATATCAGTTCATTATAAGAATCTTAGATTTTTGTCTTGACAACTAAACCACTATAGAGTATATTTGTGTGTTAAAGGAATTAAATATGAACATCACTGAAATAGAAACATATCGAAAAGCTCCATCACCTGCAAGTTTTTTAGCAATCGATGATGCCAAAGAAAAAGAAATTGATCGGCAAATTCAAAAGTTAAAAAATATTAAAAACCGTAATGCAAGAAAAAGAAAGAAGAAAATTGTTCTTTGTGAAACTTTATAAGATCAGGAAATCAGGGTTGAAGTATGCAAAGCAGAAAAACTATTACTTTATCCATATAATTTTTCAGAAGATGATATATCAAAAGCCATTTATCACTTAAAAGATACATGGGGAATTGAACAGATCCGGATGGGAATGGGAAGTTTTATTTCTCTTGAGCAGGATTAAATGATTTTGTAATCTCTGACGAAGAGGATTATATAACTAAGATCATGATTAAGATTGATGAAATTTCATGATGGATGATTATGTGTGAATTTGAAACAAAACAAAAGAAGTGTGCTATACTATTGTTCAGCAAAAATCTTATTGACATATTTCGAATTATTTAGGAGGATAAACGTTTATGTGTACAGCAGCAACTTATAAAACAAAAGATTTTTATTTTGGAAGAACACTCGATTATGAATTCTCTTATGGTGATCAGATAGTAATTACACCACGTAATTATTCGTTTCACTTTCGTCATGTTGGTGATATGGAACATCATTATGCAATTATTGGAATGGCCCATGTAGCAGAGGATTATCCTTTGTACTATGATGCGATGAATGAAAAAGGAGTAGCAATGGCAGGATTGAATTTTGTCGGAAATGCTGCTTATTCTGAGGTTCAGTCTAATGTGGAAAATATTGCACAGTTTGAATTTATTTCGTGGATTTTAAGTCAGTGTGCTTCTTTAGTAGAAGTTCGTGAGCTTCTTGATCGAATTAATATTGTTAATACTCCTTTCAGTGAACAACTGCCATTAGCACAATTGCATTGGATTATCTCTGATGAAAATGAATCAATTACTGTAGAATCTATGTCAGATGGTCTGCATATTTATGATAATCCGGTAGGAGTGCTTACGAATAATCCGCCATTTCCACAACAGATGTTTCAATTAAACAATTATATGTATTTATCCCCAAAGCAACCAGAAAACACTTTTTGCGAAAATTTGGCTCTTGATGCATATAGTAGAGGTATGGGTGGATTAGGTCTTCCGGGAGATCTTTCATCTTCCTCTCGTTTTGTGCGTGTAGCTTTTACAAAAGTAAATGCAATTTCAGGTGAATCAGAGGCAGAAAGTGTTAGTCAGTTCTTCCATATTCTTGGATCTGTGGATCAGCAACGTGGATGTTGTGAGGTGGCTGATGGAAAATGTGAAATCACTTTGTATACGTCTTGTTGTAATGTGGCAAAAGGTATCTATTATTATAATACTTATGAAAATCATCAGATCAGTGCAGTAGATATGCATGTGGAAAATCTGGATAATAACAAATTGATTTGTTATCCGGTAATTCAAGGAGAACGAATCAATTATCAAAATAAATAGTATTATAATGGTCTCATAAATTAAGACACTTTTTCGGAAATTTTTTTAATGAATCTGATATACTAAAATCAGTATGAAAGAGAGAATTCATAATTATGTCCAGACAAAGAAGAAACTTTAGTGCCAAATTTAAATCTGACCTAGTAATCTAGTGTGCTGTATCGTTGATATTTAACATTACTTACTGCATCTTATTCAGATGCAGTATGATAAAT
>ENA-OQAN01000552-OQAN01000552.1-human-gut-metagenome-genome-assembly--contig:-NODE-552-length-19509-cov-3.585750_pt1 | contig 19509 bp, 20 predicted proteins | sample MGYA00242735_ERZ504527 | MGnify/ENA primary metagenome ERZ504527 (study PRJEB26092, sample SAMD00036230) | human gut metagenome | host: Homo sapiens | study: EMG produced TPA metagenomics assembly of... | reverse complement strand
TAATGCCGTTACTGGCGCTCTTACCGCGCTTTTGCGGCTTGCGGTTGGAGCCGCGAGTCGGGCTGCTTTCGACCTCGGCGATAGCTCGGCCTTGGTGAGCTGTTCCTCGGGCTTGGTCCAAGATTTGCTCGACCTTATTGCCACAGCGCGCGGGGCGACCTTGCCCGCGCCAACGGCTGCAAAAAGGTCCTCGAGCTGCTTGAAGTTAAACTGCTCCGCCACGGCGTTGAGCGCACGCGTGGATCGTGGCGTAGAGATGCCATACCCGCGCTTACGCAGGTCCTTGGCCAGTATATCGCGGCCGGCGGCAGCGTCGTCATCCTTGGTCGCGGCGGTGAAATAACGGCGAATCTTTGACTTGGCCGAAGGTGTCTTGACGATCTTGAGCCAATCGCGCGACGGCTTAGAGCTCTTGTTAGTCAGAATCTCGACACGGTCACCCGTCTTGATCTCGTGCGTGAGCGGCGCCACCGCACCGTTGATTTTGGCGCCGACACAGTGGTTACCGACCTCGGTATGAACGGCGTAGGCAAAGTCGAGCGGTGTAGAGCCGGCACGAAGCGCCATGACCTCGCCCTTGGGCGTAAAGACAAAAATTTCCTGGTCGAACAAGTCGACCTTCAGCGAATGCAGGTATTCCTTGGCATCGGTGATCTCGTCAGACGCCGCCCAGTCGAGTGAGTGCTTGAGCCAGTTGATCTGGTCGTCCAGACGCTGCGCATCGTTAGTCTTGGAGGCAGACGATCCGCCCGACTTCTTATACAGCCAGTGGGCAGCGATGCCATACTCGGCCTGCTCGTGCATTTCGTAGGTTCGAATCTGAATCTCGAGCGGACGGGCCGTGGGGCCGATAACCGTCGTGTGAAGCGATTGGTAGTTATTGACCTTGGGCATGGCGATATAGTCTTTAAAACGACCGGGCATGGGATGCCACAGGGTATGCACGGCACCAAGCGTGGAATAGCAATCGCGCACCGAATGAGTGATGACGCGCAGCGCCACCAGGTCGTAAATCTCGGAGAACTCCTTGCCCTTGCGCTTCATCTTTTGATAGATGGACCAATAGTGCTTGGAACGACCGTTGATCTGAAAGCCCTCAAGACCAATGCGATTGAGCTCATCGGTGAGCGTCTTGATGGTCTCGGCCAGATAACGCTCGCGAACCTCGCGCGACTCGGATACCATGCGCGCGATGCGCTGGTAGGCATCGGGCTCCAAGTAGAAAAAGGACAGGTCCTCGAGCTCCCACTTGATTGAACTCATGCCCAGGCGGTCGGCCAAAGGCGCGTACACGTCCATGGTCTCGCGTGCCTTAAACAGGCGGCGGTCCTCGCGCAGAGCGGCAAGCGTGCGCATGTTATGCAGCGGTCGGCGAGCTTGACGATGATGACGCGGATGTCCTTGGACATGGCGAGGAACATCTTGCGCAGCGTAAGCGCCTGCTTCTCGTCCATGCTGTCGACTTCAATGTTGGTGAGCTTGGTCACGCCGTCGACGAGCCCTGCCACGGTTTCGCCAAACAGACCCGAAACATCGGCAAGCGAGGTCTCGGTGTCCTCGACGGTATCGTGCAGCAACGCGGCGCACACCACATCGCAGTCCATCTTGAGGTCAGCCAGAATGATAGCTACCTCGACGGGATGGTTAATGTACATCTCACCCGAGCGCCGCTTTTGGTTGCAGTGCTTCTCGGCAGCAAAGCAGTAGCCTGCTCCACATTGGAGAAGTCGTCCTCGTTCATATATTTGAGGCACAGACGCTCCAGCTTGTCGTAGCTGTCCGCCATAATCTCGGGCGCAGCTCATCGGCATGTTTATAGTGCTCCATCTCCGAAAACGGCTGGAGGGTGGAATCATGGGCGGTACGGGCTGCGGCGTCCATCGAGGTCCCCTTCCCCTAGGCCCGCGGTACGATCGGGCGGTTAACTTTGGCTAGCATATCAGAAGCGCACGAATCGAGTGCCCAGCTCCGAAAAGCCGTGAACTCCATGCGCGAGCGCAAGCCCTCCAAATAGCGAATTGACCTGCTTAATTGCACGCGACCGGGTTTTCCGCCATCGCGATGCGACGCGTATCGTCAAACCCCGAAACGCGGCAGAAACCGAGTTCTTCGAAGATTCCCAGGCCGCTTTCCACCGAGCGCTCGTCGACCGGCGTGCGGGCATCGATGGCAAGACACATCTGCGCAATGTCGATATCGCTCGCGCAGAATGAATCGTCCCCCGTCTTGCCACGGTTGGAGCGCCACATGGTCTGCAGCGCTCGATAGAGAGTGACAAGCTCATCGCGCTCGGGCGCGTAACAATCGAGCAGGCGCTCATTAATACGAGCGTCACGCGACGAATAGAGCAGGTGAATCACGGCGGGCTGTCCATCGCGGCCGGCACGGCCACTCATCTGGTTAAACTCAATCGCACCAAACGGCATGTGGTAGAGCACGACATGACGGATATCGGGCAGGTTGACGCCCTCACCGAAGGCAGAGGTCGAAACGATGCAACTGAGGCTTCCGTCGCGAAACGCTTCCTCGACACGGCGGCGATCGGAGCGCGCAAGCCCGGCGTTATAGAACGCAATATGGGTCGCGCAGTCGGGCACGCGTTTGCGCAACGTCTTGGCAAGCGCCACGGACTGGTCGCGCGAGTTGACGTAGATGACGGTCTTCTCCCCCGTCGCCACGATTGACACCAGGCGATTTTCGCGGCTCGCAAGGTCACGGTCGTCCTCGAGTTGCAGGTTCTCGCGAACGGTCTCGTCGACCACCGTCCTGGTAATCGGCAATACACGAGCAAGCTCCGCCACGACCGGGGCCGTCGCGGTAGCGTTGCCGCCATGACAACGGGGTCGCCAGGGCTTTGAGAATATCGGGCATGTCGAGGTAGGCGCTCCGGTCGCCGCCTTTGGCAAGACCGGCATGGTGTGCCTCATCGATAACGACAAAGCCAATACGTCCAGAACGTGCAAAGCGATCGCGATGGATAGACAGGAACTCCGGCGTCGTGAGAACGATGCCGGTGCGGCCCGAAGCCAGGCCGGCAAACACGTCATCGCGCGCTGCCTCCACGGTCTCGCCGGTCAACACGCCCACGCCAATGCCGAGCGCAGCCATCGTCGACGAGAGGTGATAAGCCTGGTCGGCAACGAGCGCGCGCAGCGGATAGACAAAGATGCTCGCCCGCCCACGAAGGACCGCCTCGCGCGCGGCGTGCACATGGAAGATGAGCGACTTACCACGTCCCGTCCCCATAACGGCCAAAACGCTCTGGTGGTCGGCGAGCGCGTCGAGTGCCTCGACCTGCGCGCGATGCGGCTGGTTCGAGCCGATAAAGCTATGGATAAGCGAGCGCGTGAGCTCGGTATAAGAAAGCTGGGCGAGCGTCTCACGTTTACGCGACTCCAGCGCAGGCCAGAATCCGCTGGTTGCACGCCGCGGCGAAGCTCACATGCCGGATCGTCGATATTGGGCGCCGCGGTATCGCGCACCAAGACATCTTTAATCATGAGCTTGGGCTTCACACGTCCCTGCCAATGTTCGGCCACGGCCTCGAACACCAAGTCGACGGCACTGTCGCAATTGATGAGTTTATCGATCTGCGGCACGCGGAACATGATGGCCGGCACGCTCGCGGCGCCATCGGTCGCCACAAAGCGCATGTGCTCGCCGGTTTTGCCCACCACGGCGCGATCGCACATCGTCACGCCCTCGGCAGCCAGAAGCGGCACCTTATTGCCCTGGCCAAACGGCTCAAGACGAGAAATCTGCTCGATAGTCTCGATATTTAGCTCGGAGAGGTCAACGGTGGCGGCAACCTCGTCAGTGTCCTCAAAGTCATCGGCGGGAAGCTCCGATAGCACGGCCGAAAGGCGACGGCGGAACTCATCGAGCTTGGATGCTCGATGGTCACGCCCACCGCACCGGCATGCCGCCGCGACGAATCAGAGGTCGGAGCAGCGTTCTACGGCGTCGAACAGGTTGACTTTGCCCACCGAGCGACCCGAACCGCGAGCGATACCGTCCTCGATCGAGAACAGCAGCGCCGGCACGTGATAACGGTTGGTCAGGCGGCTCGCCACGATGCCCTTGACGCCCTCGTGCCAACCTTCGCCGCCCACGACAATCGCGCGCCCGCCGTCATAAGTCTCCTCGACCTTCGCCATGGCATCGCGCGTAAGCTCGGCCTCGATCTCGCGGCGTTGGCGATTGATTTCCTCGAGCTCGGCGGCAAGCGCGCTCGCTTCGATGGGGTCGCGGGCAAGCAGCAGGTCGAGCGCCAGCTTGGGATCAGCCATGCGGCCGGCAGCATTCAGACGAGGGATGAGCGAAAACGACAGGCCGTCGGCCGTAATGGTAGAAAGGTCGGCCTTGGCAAGTGCGGCAAGCGCGATATAACCGGGGCGGGCCGTCACGCGCATCTGCTGGATGCCCTCGGCGACCAGTGCGCGATTCTCGGGCGTGAGCGGCATCATGTCGGACACGGTGCCCAGCGCCGCGACCTCTATCAGCGAACGCCAATACGACGGCTTGCCCAAACGCTCGCCCAGGACCTGTACCAGCTTAAGCGCCACACCGGCACCGGCAAGCTCGCGCGAGGGGCCCTCGTCCTCGAGCTGTCGGTCAGGGGCACGCCCTGCGGCACCTGGTCGGACGGCTCGTGATGGTCCGTGACCACCAAATCAATCCCCAGGCTCTCCAGGTAGGAGACCTCTTCCTTGGCAGCAATACCGTTATCGACGGTCACAATCAGGTTGGGTTGAGCAAGCTCGTTGACGCGGTCGAGCGCCGCACGCGACAGGCCGTAGCCCTCGTCAAAGCGGTGCGGAATAAACGGCGTGACGTTGGCGCCAAACGAACGTAGCGCCTCGGTCAACAGACAAGTCGACGTAATGCCGTCGACGTCAAAATCGCCAAAGACGGCGATACGCTCGTGGTTGCGAATAGCACGCTCAACGCGGTCGGCGACGACCGCCATGCCCGGAATAACAAGCGGGTCCGCCCAGTCGCGATCGAGCGAAGGCGTCAAAAACAGCTGGCCTTCCTCGATGGATGTAATGCCGTGCGCAACCATAATGCGCGCCACCAGCCCGGGTATGCCCAGACCAGCCGAAAGCTCCTTTTCGAGCTCGGGGTTTTGCCGAGCGACCGCCCAGCGATGCGTCGTCTTAAGCGATGACATAGGCGCCCACCCCCGATAGGGGCAGGTCGCCGCGATACCTCTCACGGTTCATAGCGATGAGTCCTCTGTGTATGCCCGCTTCGGCAGGCAGATCTGTTGAACGGATTTATTATACCGTGCGGCACGGACGCAGAGCTCGCGGCACGCCCTGGTTTCGGTAAACGAGGCCGGTAATAGCCTCGAAATAATCGAGCGTTTCTGACGCACGGAGCATGCGAGCGTCTAGCATATCCATTCAAACGAGTTCGCGGATAAAGGGAGTCACGGGGCATATGAAGCAATGGGTTGGACTGGGAAAGTTCCTCGCGGGGCATATGCAGGTCATCGTTCCGATTTGCGTGGCGCTCGGCGTGCTCTTTCCCCAGCAGATCGGCGTGCTCAAGCCCATCGTTCCCGCCCTGTTTGCTTTTATGACGTTCCAAGGTGCGCTCAGCAACACCTTTCACCAGGTGGCCGAGATGTTCCGCCGTCCCCTGCATTTGATTTTGGCGTTATTTGTCTCGGCTGTGCTCATCCCCATCGCGGCGTATGCCATGAGCTCACTGTTCTTTGGTTCCAACCCCAACCTTGTCTGCGGCATCGTGCTCGAGTACAGCGTACCCGTGGCAGTCACTGCCTTTATGTGGATTAGCATGTTCGGCGGCAACGGCCCGCTCGCGCTCACCATCATCCTGACGTCCTCGGTTATCTCGCCCGTGACGATTCCGCTCACGCTCAAGCTCTTGCTGGGCGCCACCGTCTCGATTGACGTGCCGAGCATGATGCAGAACATGGCCTTTATGATCGCCATACCCGCCGTGCTCGGCATCGTGATCAACGAGCTCACGCGCGGATGGGGACACGAGAAACTCTCCCCCGCGCTTTCGCCCGCCTGCAAGTTCATGATGATGGGGGTCATCGCGTCCAACTCCACCGCCATGAGCGAGTACGTACTGCACATGAATGTTGAGCGCTTGGAAGTCGCCCTCTTTATTTTGGTCTTCGCCATCAGCGGCTTTGTCGTCGGTTTTCTGGTCGCCCGCGCGCTGCATCTGCCATATAGCGAGACGACTACCATGTGCTTTACCTGCGGCATGCGCAATATCTCTTCGGGCGCCGTCATCGCCACACAGTATTTTCCCGGCGAAGTCGTGTTTCCCGTCATGTGCGGCACGCTGTTTCAGCAGGTGCTGGCCTCGATTATCGGGCACCTCTTTGAGCGCCTAACCGGCGAGGAGCGCGCCAAACAGCGCAAGCGGGTCAAGGCTGGGCGCGACGCGATGGCACGCTAGGCAGCACACTTTTCGAAGGCGCTCGCCTTGCTATACGAGCGTTTCCAGATGCGCGCGTAGGCGCTCAGCATCGATATCGAGCGTGGTCTCGGCATTGACCTGGGCCAGACGATAGCCCACAAAGTAGGGCGAAACCACCCAACGCGGCAGCGCCTTGGCAATAGTCCGGCCGTCCATGTGTAGAAGAACAAGTTGTACGACTCCGCGCGACCGCCGTGGTGCTCGTGCAGGATATAGCGCAGGGCCACCTGAATCGCATCGGCAAACAGGTCCGCTTCGGCTTGGTCGCGGGCGTCGTCGCTGGCGGCGATTCCCTGTGGAGCCGAGACATTGACTCAAAGAATCCCATGATCGGCTCGGTTGAGATGTTGACCGAGATTCTCCCCTGCTCCCAGACATTGATGCCTTCGAAATTGGCGGAAGTCAGCGAAGCATAGCCGTCCTCCTGTTCCAAGCCCACAATCTGCATGTGTGGATGGACGAGGCTGCCGCCCGAAAGCGGGCCTTTGTTCTTGTACATGAGCACGCTGCGGTACTGTTGGGAATCGATCATCTGCTGCCAACAGTCCAGGGAAAACCTCATCACATGATGCAGCTCATCCGGTTCATAGGTCACCAGGTCGCGTCGTGATTGGCCGACTCGATCAATACGGTCTGACGGGTGGCCCGCAAGGTCTTGAACTTATTCTCGAGCCAGATGCAGTCACCATCGCGCTCGATGATGTTGCAAGCCCCTCCGTGTCGCAAAAGGGGCACGCGGTGCCAGGGCGACGATTATCGTCGGGCTTGCCGCTCGCCTGCTGAACGTCAAATACCAGCGCCACGGGTTATACCTCCAGCGGCGCGATCTTGGTGCCATGGAGCTCGGAGACACCTAGTGCTGCCGCGACCGCGTCGCGATTTGCCGTAGTGATGCCGCCGCCGGGAAGGATGGTCAAACGATCGCCCGCATACTCGATTAAACGAGCCAGGTGATCGAAATTGTCCTCGATCGGCGTACCGGCCGCGCCGCCATGCGTGAGGATGCGCGTAACGCCGCAGTCGGCAAGTGTATCAATCGCATCGAGTTGAGCCTCGGGCGAGAGCTGGTCAAATGCCATGTGGAAGGTGATGTCAAGGGACTCGCGCTTGCACTCCTCGGTCGCGCAGCCCGTAGCCATAACGAGGGCACCGAGGGTGAGCTCGTCGAGCGCCCAGCCGCCGGCACAGGGCTTGCAGCAGCCAAAGACCAGACCGTCAACGCCGGCGCTCACAGCAAGGCCCAGGTCCATCTCCATCATGCGCAGCTCGTCCCGGTTGTAATGAAAGTCGCCACCACGCGGACGAATCATGCACATCACTCGCGCGTCATGCTCGTGAGCGTAACTGACTGTAGCGCTAATAACGCCGGCGGAAGGCGTAGTGCCACCGACGGCGAGGTTGTCACACAGCTCAATGCGCCTCGCACCGGCCTCGATGGCCGCCGGCACTCGCTCAAAGTTCTCGGCACAAAACTCGTACAGCATAGATAGGCCCCCAAAGACAGCAGATGTTTTCCGACGGGCATTGTCACACACCCCCATGAAGTTGCGGTGGAATAAGGACTCTTTTGGCCTCTGAGGCTCCCATTTAGTCCCTATTCCACCGCAACTTAAAGGGGTAGTCGTTGGCATCTGCCACAACGTCGATGTTTTGACAACGACAGCGAAAGCCCGCCAGAGCGAGCAAGGTGCCTTGAAACAAGGCGGCATTGACCTTCTGGTCATGCCGCCGAAGTTGAAAGGCAGATTGCCGCTCTGGCGGGCTTGCAGCGTCGAGTAGTTACGCGGTTCGTAGAACCGCGTAACCCCCTAGTTACATAAGCTCGCAGACAGCTGCTGCGAAGGCAACGGGGTCCTCGGGGAGGATGCCCTCGACCAGCAGGGCCTGATCGTAGAGCAAGCCGGAGTACTGCTTGATCTTGTCGCGTCACCTGCCTTCTGGGCAGCGACAAGCTTGTCAAAGACCGGGTGCTTGGCGTTGAGCTCGAGCACGCGCTGGCTCTTGGGCATGCCGTCGGGCGCGCCTCGGGCCCCTTCTGGAGCACCTTCTCCATCTCGAGCGAAAGCGGACCCTCGGTGGTGATGCAAGCGGGGGCATCGGTCAGGCGCGCGGAGACGGCAACTTTCTCGACCTTGTCACCGAGCGCTCCTTCATAGCGCTAAAGAGGTCCTCGTTTTCCTTGGTGGCGTCCTCGGCCTCCTTCTTCTCGTCCTCGGTCGCCAGATCAAGATCGCCAGTCGCAACGTTCTTGAGCTCCAGGTGACGATCCTCGACCTCGGGCTCGGCACCGTCGGCAACGGCCTTTTCGGCAGCCTCGCGGGCGGCGTCGTCCTCGTAGATCTTGGGCATATCGGCGGCCACGTACTCACGCATAGCCTGGAACGTGAACTCATCCACATCCTGCGTCAGCAACAGCACGTCATAGCCGCGCTCGAGCACGCCCTTTACCACGGGCATCTTGGCCAAGCGCTCACGCGAGTCGCCGGCGGCGTAGTAGATGGCCTTCTGATCCTCGGGCATGCCCTTGGCATACTCGGCCAGGGTGATCATCTTCTGCTCCTTGGCAGACCAGAACAGCAGCAGGTCGGCGAGCTCGTCGGCCTTCATGCCGTAACTCGAGTAGATGCCGTACTTCAGACCGCGACCAAAGTTCTCAAAGAACTTCTCGTATGCCTCGCGGTCGTTGTCGCGCATGTCCTCAAGATCGGCAGTGATCTTCTTCTCGACACGCTTGGCAATGGCCTTGAGCTGACGGTTCTGTTGCAGCGTCTCACGCGAGATGTTGAGCGTCACGTCGGCAGAGTCCACGACACCGCGCACAAAGTTGTAGTAGTCGGGCAGCAGGTCGTCGCACTTCTCCATAATCAGCACGTTGGAACTGTAGAGCGCCAGGCCCTTCTCGTAGTCCTTGCTGTACAGATCGAACGGGGCGCGACCCGGCACAAACAGCAGCGCATCGTACTCAAGCGTACCCTCGGCATGGAAGCTGATAGTGCGCGCGGGATCGTCAAAGTCGTGGAACGTGGACTTGTAGAACTCGTTGTAATCCTTCTGCTCAACGTCGGAGCTGCGCTTTTTCCAGATCGGCGTCATGGAGTTGATGGTCTCGAGCTCCTGGTAGTCCTCGTACTCGGGCTTGTAGTCGTCGCCGGCGTCCTCGGGCTTGGGTTTCTGGCGGCTCTTGCTCACCATCATCTGAATCGGGTAGCGCACATAGTTGCTGTACTGCTGAATCAGGCTCTTGAGGCCCCACTCGGTCAGGAAGCGATCGTAGGTCTCGGCCTCGCCGTCGGCGTCGAGCTTCTCGTTCTCGCGCAGCGTCAGGATGACATCGGTGCCGTGCTCGGCGCGCTCGCCGTCTTCGATGGTGTAACCCTCAAGACCATCAGACTCCCACACGTGAGCGGTGTCCTCGCCATAAGCGCGGCTGACGACCTTTACGTGGCTGGCGACCATAAAGGCGGAGTAGAAGCCCACGCCAAACTGGCCGATGATGTCGACATCGGAGCCTGTTGCTCGGCGTTCTCGGTCTTAAACTCCTCGGAGCCGGAATGGGCGATGGTGCCCAGATTGCGCTCGAGCTCCTCGGCGGTCATGCCAATGCCGTTATCCGAGATGGTAATGGTGCGGGCGTCTTTATCAAAAGAGACGCGAATAGCCAGGTCGCCCTGGTCGAGTTTGACACTCGGGTCCTGCAGGCTCTTAAAGTTGAGCTTGTCGACGGCGTCGCTCGCATTAGAGATAAGCTCGCGCAGGAAGATTTCCTTATTGGTGTAGATGGAGTTGATCATGAGGTCGAGCAGTTTTTTGCTCTCGGTCTTAAATTGACGCATGTGCAGTCCTTTCGCGCTACCCCCGTCCGCAAAAACGGCCCGGTTGCCCGAGCCGCATCGCAGACCTGCTATGTCCAGACTTAGATTTTATAACCCATTAGCGCGCATATATACATACGGAATCGAAAAACTGTATGTCCAAACGCTCTGATACGCCAATTGCCAAGGAGTGTCCCCGACTGCCGGCAGGAAAGGAACGTCCCTATCTGCCATCTACGCGCTTGGCCATCCAAGCATGGGGCTGGCCCTCGTCTTCGTAGTCCACCGGGGCAATCTGCGTGTAGCCCGCCTTGGCATAGAGCGGCAGCACGTATTCCTGCGCATGCAGCTTAATGAGCTTGGCGCCGGCATCACGCGCGCGCGTATCACTGGCCTCGACAATCTTGCTCGCCAGACCGCGACGGCGCATGCTCGGCAGCACAGCCACGCGCCCCATAATGTAGGTCTCCCCCGCCGCGACGCCTTCGTCCAAGTCGCACGCCGGCGACACCGGAGCTCCGCGTCAGCCGCACGCTCAAGCTCTTCGGGAAACACGCGCGAGCAACCGGCAAGCTCGCCGTCTACATAGAGCGTCACATGAATGCAGTTCGGATCCTCGTCGATAGCGTCAAACTCGTTCTCGTAGCCCTGCTCGTCCATAAAAACGACGCGGCGCACCAACGCCGCGTCATCAAAGCATCCCGTCTTAAGTTGGATATCCATGGCTGCCCTTTCATTCAATGCGAACGTTAGGGACAGATTTTAGCGAAAATGAGCTCCGCGCACGCTAAACTTCGCGCGAGCCTTCGCCAGGCAGTCGTAATGACCCACGTTATGGGCATCGCTCGCGATGAAGCTGTACAGGTTCTGATCGAACAGGCGCTGTGCCGGCTTTTTCTCGCGACCAAAGCGACCGCCGGCAATAAAGTCCGCCGAAGCCTGCAGCTTGCAGCCCATATCGACCAGGCGCTCCGCCACGCTTACATCCTTTTGAACCGCACGATAGCGCTCAGGATGAGCGATGATCACCTGGTAGCCACGGCACTGCAAATCGTAAATCGTGTTCTCGTACTCTCTAAACGCATACGCATCGGCATGCGTCGAAAGCTCGAGCAGAAACTCGTTGGTCCCATCGAAATGCAAGTGATCCGCGGCATCGATACCAAGCTCAACGAGCTTTCGATGGTTGACCTCGAAGCCCATCTGGAGCGGAAAACCGTCAGCGTTATCGCGCAGCAGCTCAAAGGCATCCCACATCTTGTCGTAATCAAAATAGGGATCACGGCAGTGAGGAGTGCAAACGATTCTGGTTACACCGGCCCGCTTGGCAGCCTCGAGCATCGCCAAGCTCTCTTCGAGATCGGCGGCGCCGTCGTCTACACCCGGCAAGATATGGCAATGAATGTCACGCATAGGTCAGCCTTAATCAACTAAACGTTTGCTCGGTTGGTGAAGATGCCTTTTTGGAAGTGCCCTGATCGTCGGAGCCTTCTTAACCTTCTTACCGTCCTTGGTGTAGTAAGAATAGTAGTACTCGCTGGTCTCGGTCTCACAGTAATTCATGACGGTACCGATGAGCTTGACCTTCTCGGACTTCTTAAGCTGGGCGATAGCGTTGAGCGCCTCTTCGCGCTTGGTAAAGTCCTCGCGCACCACGAACAGCGCGCCGTCGGTCAGGCTGGCAATCTCGGCAGCATCGATGAAGGTGCCGACCGGAGGAGCATCGAAGATGACGTACTGGAACTTAGCAGACAGTGCCTTGACCAGCTTGGCAAAGCGATGGGAGACGATGATGTCGGCAGGATTGGGAATATGCGGCTCGGCATCGAGGAAGTAGAAATTCTTCTGACCTGTCTCGACAATCGCCTGGTCGATAGAAACCTGCTCGGACAGGACTGCATAGAGTCCGCCGCGGGAGCGGACGCCGAGCATATCGGCAAGGGACCTGCGACGCATATCAGCCTCGACCAGCAGGACACTCTTGCCGCTCGTGGCGATTGCCTGAGCAAGATTAATGGAAACCGTAGACTTGCCCTCGTTGGGAATCGAGGAGGTAACGGTGATGGTGCGAATGGGGTCGTCCACGCTCGCAAAGCGGATGTTGGCCAGAAGGGTCTTGGCGGCATTCTGCACAACGAGCTTATCGGTGTTCTTTGCCTTAGCCATGCCTATTTACCACCTTTCATAGCCGGAATTCGGCCAACAACGGGAATACCCAGGAGCTCTTCTGCCTCTTCGGCACCGCGGATGCGGGTATTGAGCATGTCTGCCAAAACGACATAGGCAACTGCGATAAAGATACCGGCGAGGAACGCGACGGCAATATACAGCGTGCGCTTGGGGCCGCTGGGGGCTTCGGGGGTCTTAGCCTCGTCGATAACGTTGATGCTCTGGGCAGCGCCGACGTTCTGAGCGACCGTACTCACCGAGCTGGCAATGGCCTTTGCGACCTCAGCCGTCTCCTTGGCATCGGTGCCGGTAACCGAAAGCGTAATGACACGCGTGGTGGTCTCGGAGGAAACAGACACCTTGTAGTCATCCAAATCGGTGAGGCCCAGTTCTTTGGCGGCGCCGCTCTTAACGCTATCGCTATCCAGCAGCGTGGCGATATCGTTGGAAAGCATCTGGCTCGCCGAGAGATCGTTGTAGCTCATCTGACCGCTATCGTCGGTCTTGGCGAGAATGTACATGCTCGTCGTCGCGGTATAGGTGTTGTCCATCGCAACGAAGGACACGATGCCCATGGCGATCGCGCAGACCACCGGAAGGGTGATGACCAGCTTGAGGTGCTTCTTCAGCAGCTGGAACAGTTCGAGAAGGGTCATGCAGCTTGCCTTTCATTTCCCCAGTTCGGATTGACAAAACTGTCCGTATGTTATCGCATCTTTTTACCGAAACCAAACTCTATACATAAGAAACAGGCTCTCCTGTAAAAATGTCGGAAGCAATCGTAAAATTGCACAACAACGCCGCACCCGAAAGTCAAATGCGGCGTCTACATCATTATCTATGTTGTATCGCTATGCGAATGGCTCGTCCTGCTGTATGGGAAACGCCACCGTAATGGTGGTTCCCACGCCCAACTCGCTCGATAGATCGAGCGTGGCGTGATGATACAGGGCCGCATGCTTGACAATGGCAAGCCCCAGGCCGGTTCCGCCGCGTGCCTTGGACCTACTCTTGTCCACGCGATAGAACCGCTCAAATACCTTGCCCTGTTCTTCAGGCGCGATACCGATTCCCGTGTCGGCGACAGCGAGGAACGGATGGCCTTTGTCGTTGGTGCCGCACTGCAGCGTAACCGTACCGCCGGGCCGATTGTAGCGGATGGCGTTGCTTGCCAGATTATAGATGAGCTCGTCGACCAAGCGCGACACGCCTTCGATGACCACAGGCTTGGTCTCATGACTTATCGTCACATTCACCTGACGGGCGACCTGTTCAAGACGCTGCTCAACCGCGTAGATCGCACGCGAGAGCTCAATAGGCTCCGTGGACCCAATGGGCACTGCCTCGCCTTCAGTTGCACGTTCGGCCTCGTCCAAGTTAGACAGCGTAAGGATGTCGTTGACAAGCGCTGCCAAGCGGCCCGCCTCACGATAGATGCGACCGCCAAAGTTGCGCAGGTCGTCCTCGCCCTCGACCATGCCATTTGCGATGAGCTCGGCATAGCCCGAAATCGCCGTAAGCGGCGTCTTGAGCTCATGGGTGATATTCGCCGTGAACTCGCGGCGCATACGGTCGTTGTCCGCTAGCACCGCCATTTGGCGCTTGAGTTCCTGGCGCTGCGACTCGATGCGCTCAAGCATGGGGACCATCTCGGCATAGGCGTGCTCATAGCTACGGCGTGGGTGATCCAAATCCACCTCTTGCAACGGCGCGATGATGGCACGGGACTCACGGCGCGCCATAAAAAACGAGAGTACTGCACCCGCTGCTGCGATAAGCAGCATCGCGCCAGCATCGACAGCAAAATCGCCGCAACGCCAGGCTGGGCCTGCGCCAAGCGAACGACCTGGCCGTTATCAAGGGTGACGGCGCGATACAGCATAATCTCGTCGAGTGTAGAGCTTGCGCGCTCCGCGGAACCCGAACCACTCTCAAAGGCCTCGATGACCTCGGGGCGATCGCCATGGTTGGGCAGTGTGGAAGGCGACGCCTCGTTGTCGTAGGCAACAGATCCGTCCTTATTGATCAGCGTGATACGAAGATCCTCGCGATCGAGGCTTCGCAAGAACGGAATGGGCTCCTGCTGCTCGTCGAGGGCGGCAGCAATGAGCTCGGTTTCCTGCGCCAGATTGGCACTCGTGCATCCGCCAAAGTGTTTTGCACAAAGAACGCACCCAGCACCGTAAACGCCACGATAACCGCCATGGCGCAGACAAAGATCGTCACAAAAACGCGGTGCGACAGCGTATGTTTTCCCTGGGGGGCGAAGACCACGGGTTACTCCTCCGATGCGGTGGCCGCGGTGTCGTCGCCTTCGGCACCATCACCGGCAGAAGGCTCGGCCAGGCGATAACCCACGCCGCGCACGGTCTCGATGGCGCTGGCATGCTCGCCCAGTTTTTGGCGAAGCGTCTGCACGTGCACGTCAACGGTGCGCGAACCGCCGTCGAAGTCCCAGCCCCACACGCTCTGCAGCAACGACTCGCGGGTAAAGACCACGCCGGGCTTGCGCATGAGGTACTCGAGCAGGTCGAACTCGCGCAGGGTGAGCTTAAGCGGCTCGCCGGCAACGGTCACCTCGCGATGGCTAGGCGAAAGCACGATGTCGCCCACGCTGAGCACATCGCTCGCCTGCTTGACCATGCCGCCGCGACGCAGCAGTGCGCGGCAGCGGCTCGCAAGCTCCATGAGCGAAAACGGCTTAGTCAGGTAATCGTCGGCACCGCCATCGAGCGCCATCACCTTGTCGAGTTCGGTGTCTTTGGCGGTAAGCATCATGATGGGCACCGTCGCCGTCAGGCGATCGGCACGCAGGCGACGCATAATCGCCAGGCCATCGGTATCGGGCAGCATGATGTCGAGCAGCACAGCATCGGGCACCCGTCGCGCCACGGCAGCTTTAAACTCGCCATCACACGAAAAGCCCTCGGCCTCGATTCCCTGCTTGCGCAGCGCGTAGACTGTCAAATCCCTGATGTTGTCATCGTCCTCGACGTAATAGATCATGTTGAACCCCTTTGCGGCCGATATGACCGCATCTTAACCCTAAAGGCACCTGTAAAAGACAGCGTCAGCCAAAACGCCCCGTCAAATAATCCGCGGTGCGCGGATCGGACGGATTCTTAAAGAGTTGCGCGGTGGGCGCGTGCTCCACCAGCTCACCCAGCAAAAAGAACGCAACCGAATCGGAAATACGCGCGGCCTGCTGCATGTTGTGCGTCACGACCACCAGCGTGCAGGTCTCCTTGAGCTCGCAGGCCAGCTGCTCCACCACCAACGTCGACACAGGGTCGAGTGCCGAAGTCGGCTCGTCCATCAGCAGAATGTCGGGCTGCACGGCAAGTGCGCGGGCGATGCACAGGCGCTGCTGCTGTCCACCCGAAAGACCCAGGCCCGACTCTTTGAGCTTGTCCTTGACCTCGTCCCACAGGGCAGCGCGACGCAGGGAGTCCTCGACCAGCTCATCGAGCACGGCGCGGTCGCGCACACCCATACCGCGAGGACCGTAGGCGACGTTGTCGTAGATGCTCATGGGAAATGGGTTGGGGCGTTGGAACACCATGCCCACGCGCTGGCGCAAACGGCAGATGTCGCAATCGCCCAGGATATCTTGACCATCGAGCGCAATCTTGCCCTCGATGCGGCAATCCTTGATGCCGTCGTTCATGCGGTTAAAGCAGCGCAGCAACGTGGACTTTCCGCAGCCCGAAGGCCCGATGAACGAGGTGATCTGCTTGTCGCGGATCTTGATATTCACGTCCTTGAGCGCATGGTGGTCGCCATAGAACAGGTCGAGGCCCTCGACGTCGATGCGCGTCGGCGAGGCGGCAAGATCCTCTGCCGTGGGGCGAGTCGCATCCCCAACCTCGCGCTCATGCGCGGCCTCGGCCTGCGCTTCCATGAGTTCTTCAAGCTCCGTGGCTCCACAGCCGCAGCAGCCGTCATACCGCACACCTCCATATCGATATCAATTCAGCAGTATCGATAGTAGGAATCGCGGCTCATACGCACGTGAGCACATTGTCAAGTGTTTGTAAGGGCACGCTAGCTATGCGGCGGGCAGCTCGATGGTGAATATCGTGTGTTCGGGCGTCGATTCACATGCAACGGTACCGCCGTGTGCCGCGATGATCTCCTTGGCAATAGCAAGGCCCAAACCGGCACCACCGCGATTGGTCGCACGCGCCGCATCCAGGCGATAGAACTTCTCAAAGATCACCTTGAGCTTAGCCGCAGGGATAGGATCGCCCTGATTGATAAAGCGCACGCGCACGCCGCCATCGTCTTGGCGCCTGGCCTCAATCGTGATAGTCGAGCCTCATAGCTATAGGCGACGGCGTTTTTCATGATGTTGTTAAACACGCGGGCCATCTTATCGCCATCCACGAGCACCGTCAGGTCCTCGCGAATATCAACCTGGGCTTCCTTATGTTGCTCGTTGAGGATGGGATAGAACTCGTCAGCCACCTGAGCCAGCAGCAACCCCAGATCAACATAGCCGCGCGTGAGCACGATATCGTGGAAGTCAAAGCGCGTGATATCGAAGAACTCTTCGATGAGTGCATCGAGCCGGTGCGCCTTGTCGAGCGCCACGCCCGTAAAGTGCGCACGTTGCTCAACCGGCAGCTCAGGAGCCTCTTGCAGCAGCGAAAGATAGCCCACCACACTGGCAAGCGGGGTGCGTAGGTCATGTGCCAAGTACGTGACCAGATCGTCCTTGCGATGAGACTCGTCACGCAAGGCCTGTTGCACCTTGCGCTCGCGATCGCGCACACGGTTGAGTGCGCCCTCGACCTCCAGGAAGTCGCCGTCGATGTTGTCCCAGGTGTCGGGGTGATCGATCAGGCGATCTTGAATACGAGCGGCCAGCACACAATCGGCATGCTGCTCGCCCTGCTCATAGCCCTGGTAGTACAGGGCGCGGCCGCAAAAGAACAGCACGCACACGGCAAGCGCCAGCACAAAGCCAAGCATGTTGAACACAAAGGCGGCATCAAAGAACACGGGCTCGCCAATACCGCCAAGCGCCATGGCCCCGATCGCCAGCGTAATTGTCCACGCGGCACCGCCGATTACCACGCAGCGGCGAACGATTTCGAATCGATCGATCAGCAAAAAGCCAATGAGCAGAACTGCCAGGATGCCAACAATATTGTCAATGCCGATGAGTAGCAGACTCAGCAAAAAGAGCAGCACCGTCGCAAGCGCGCGGTTGTCGACGACCGCCCTTATGTATTCAAAGAGTCGATCGGGCACCTCGAATACCCGTCTATCGTCTTTTGTCATATCCACTTCCCCACCACCAAAGGCGTTATTCGATTATGTAGCCGACGCCCCAGACGTTTTTGATAAAGCGCGGCTTTTGGGCATCATCGCCGATCTTTTCGCGCAGATGGCGGATGTGCACCATCACCGTATTGTTGGAGCCGGGCATAAAATCCTCGTTCCACACCGCGCGGAACAGGTCCCCCACGGCCACCACGCTGCCACGATGCTCGACCAGATACAGCAAGATGGAATACTCGATGGGCGTGAGGCGCACCGGTGCACCGTCCACCGTCACACAACGAGCATCGCGGTTGATCTCGAGGCCATCGAGCTGGATGGTCGGCGATTCGACGCCTGTGCGCGGCTGCCGTAGCTGGTGTAACGACGGAGTTGAGCATGAACGCGCGCTATGAGCTCCAGCGGACGGAACGGCTTGACCACGTAATCGTCTGCACCCAGTGAGAGGCCCTCGATCTTATCCTGCTGGGCATCGCGCGCCGTCAGCATAATAACGGGATAGGTATGGCCAGCGCGGATGGTACGCAGCAACTCAAAGCCGTCGATATCGGGCAGCATGACGTCCAGCAGCGCCAGATCGAACTCCTGCTCCAAAATCGCCTTGGCAGCATCTGCTCCGCTATAGGCAATCTGAACATCAAAGCCCTCTTTTGTAAGGTAGATACCGACCAGGTCGGCGATGGCCTTCTCGTCATCAACTACCAAAATGCGCTCATTCATGCGTGCTCCTCTCGCGCTCCATTATGCCCGAGGCAGCGCGCGCCACACACAACAAGCGCGGTCGTTTAAGTCGACCTTAAGCACCTATGCGTCCGTTCGGGCGCAGACATGGGCCGCGCACGCCCGCGCACTGATTGTCCACGCCGGTAAACGATATACTTTGAACTCTAAAGAGACCATCCCGTCGAAAGCGAAATCTGTGAAGACCTTAGTTCTCTTGTAAAGCGCTCCGCGCAACTGACCGCCGGCATTGCCTGCGCTCTCGCCCTTGCTGCCGGCGTGCCGTCTATCGCCAACGCCCAGGTGCTTACGACTGATATCGTTTGCGGCAAGACCGCCGACGCCCGCGGCATCACGCCGAGAATCTGCCCGATATCGATGCGACCAACGCCATCGTCATGAGCAAGGACGGTTCCGTCTATTACGCCGAAGTGCCGACGAGCAGGTCAAGATCGCCTCAATTACCAAGGTCATGACTGCGATTCTGACCGTCGAGAACTGCAAAATGGACGAGAAGATCACGGTGAGCAATGCTGCCGCCACCGTAGGCAACTCGACCGCCGGCCTGCTCGAAGGCGACGAGCTCACCGTGGAGCAAGCTCTGCGCGGTCTGATGATCCCCTCGGGCAACGATGCCGCCATCGCGCTTGCCGAGCACGTGGGCAAAAAGATCGACCCCAAGACCAAGGACGCCGTGGCCACCTTTGTAAAGGCCATGAACGAGCGCGCTAAAAAGCTCGGCTGCACGGGAACGCTTTTTGAGAATCCGCACGGTCTGGACTTTGATGAGTGGGCCGGCGACATGCACTCTACCGCGCACGATGTAGCCCTGATGATGCAGGAGGCAATGAAGAGCGATACGTTCCGCGAAATCGTGGCGAGCGATGATTCCTGGATTGAGGTTACGGGCGCCGACGGTTCCGACCATTCGCATTCCATGGATACGCACAATGAGCTGCTGGGGCAGGACGGCAATATCGGCGGTAAGACCGGCACCACCGACGATGCCGGTTATTGCTTTACGGCAGCCTACAACCGCGATGGCGACGAGACCTAC
>ENA-OQAN01000551-OQAN01000551.1-human-gut-metagenome-genome-assembly--contig:-NODE-551-length-19526-cov-2.337956_pt1 | contig 19526 bp, 23 predicted proteins | sample MGYA00242735_ERZ504527 | MGnify/ENA primary metagenome ERZ504527 (study PRJEB26092, sample SAMD00036230) | human gut metagenome | host: Homo sapiens | study: EMG produced TPA metagenomics assembly of... | reverse complement strand
AACGCCCGCCCAACAGCGGCTCCATCACAAACACCGCGAGCCCGCGCTCGGCGGCTGCCATGAGCCCCGCCGTCCCCGCTTGGTAGCGCTCTCCAGCGTAGTTGTACTGGATCTGGCAAAAATCCCAGTCATACGCGTCAAGCATCGTGAGGAAGTCCGCCGCACTGCGTGGTACGAAAAACCTATCTGGCGAATACGCCCCGCAGCCTTTTGGTGCGCAATCCAGTCCTCGATGCCCAACGCCACCACGCGCTCCCACTGGGCGGGCGAGGTGATGTTGTGCATAAGGTAGTAGTCGATATGGTCGGTCCGCAAACGGTGCAGCTGCTCGTCAAAAAAGCGGTCGAAATCCTCCGCACATTTGCACGAAGCGTGCGGCAACTTTGTCGCCAGCAACACCCGGTCACGCAGCTCCAGGCGCTCAAGTGAGGCGCCCACGCACACCTCATTACCGGGATAGAGGTACGCGGTATCCAGATAATTAATCCCCTGCTCCACCGCACGGGAGATGATGGCATCGGCTGTCTTCGCATCCGGATGGCCCGGCGCACCGGGAACTCATACAGCCCAGGCCCAGAGCAGATATTCGGTTACCACTTTTGGATCAACGCGGTATTGCACGGACCTCCCTTCGCCATCAGCGCTCGGCAAGGCGAAACACAATGGTCACGCGGCCGAAACATCGTGGAATCGCAATCGAGAACGTATCGTAACGCAGCAGAAATCGAGCTGTCACGGCACCGCATTAACATCAGCAAAAAGCCCGATGAAAGGAGCCACCCATGCCCGCGCTCGACCTTTGGAACCTCGCATCCCAGCTCAAAAGTACCGATTATCGCTGGGTTGACCTCACCCACACGCTCTCGTGCGACACCCCGCACTGGTTTGGCTTTGAGCGTGAGTTCCCATGCGTTTGTTTTTCTAAATACGGCTATCCGGCACACGCAACATGCTCCGGCAACACCAGAGTTGAGGCTAACTTTAAGACCCCACGATCTCGTCCTCATCATCGCGACAAAGGACGACGCCGGCGCTTCCCAGCGCAGCGACAGCAATCAGAGCCCCCACAACGACAGGAGCAGCTCCGCACGAGCCTGCATGCCCGCGACAAGCGCGGCCGTAGGACCAAGACAACCCAGTGCAAGTGCGACGGCGGCAATAGCGATATCTCGAGCGTTCATGGGACCACTTCCTCCACGGGAAAGACCTTGCTTCTCATGACTTAGTGTGCCCCGCGCCCATATGCCCAACGTAGTGCCACGGTAAGGCTCTGTTAACCCAAGCGCATATATAAAACAGCGCCTTTACGTTGCCCGAAAGCTCGGTAAAGACGCCCGTCAGTCGCATCAAATCGGTGCCGAAAGATTACCAACCGGTGTAGTAATCGGTAGTTCCGGCTGCGCAGCCCGAATCGTAGACCTTGCACTCGCCCTTAGAGCCCGTAAAAGTCGAGCCCTGGGCCTTATCGCCCGCAGCCACGACGTAGTAGCCGTCAGAATCACGCCAAAAGCCCTCGGAATCCTGCGTCCACTCGCCCGTGCGGTGATGGTACAACACATTGCTGCTGTAGTAGGTCTCACGGCGGCCATTGTAGTTGTTAACGCCACCGGAGCGCGTCAGGCCCGAGCCGTTCGCATAGAAAGCAGCGGCAACGTAAGACGAACCGTAACCGGCGTTGTAATACGAAGCCTGAGCGGCCGCGGCCGCGGCCTCGGCGGCCTCAAGCTCAAGCGCCTCGCGCTTGGCATCCTCAAGCGTGGAGCGAAGCTCGTCGAGCTCGGTCGACTTCGCGTCGACCTCCTCCATCGTCAAAAGACTGCCCGCACCGTCGATGCAACCCTGCAACACAGCACGCTCGTCATCGGTAGCATAGTCGCCATACATATTCATAATGATCTGAGCGCGCATCTCCAGGGAATCGCGCTTTGCCCCCATCGAGGCGTTCCACTCCTGCATAGAGCCATAACCGTCGCCGCGGTAGTCGACGGGCTGCACCAGCGTCGCCTCGGACGGCGTAGATCCGACCGTATCGGATAGTGTTGCCGCGTGGGCATCAGTTGCGCCGGCGCCCATCAAAAGTGCCACGGTCAGAGCGGCGGAAAGGGCGGCGGCTTTCGGTTTTCGTGAATCGATCCTCATGTAGCTGGAAACCTCCGTAGTGCGTTTTTGCTGCGTTTAAGCTGCGTGTGATTCGATCGCGCTGCATGGTACCCCGAGCAAATCGCGACCTGCGGTTTTTCTCAAAAGGTGCACGTCATTTGCGTAAAACTCACATCCGCTCAACAGGAGTTTTCCACAACTCGAATGCATAAAGCGTGTCAAAAACCCTGTTTTTGCACCCTCTCTATGCAAAAAAGGCGCCTGTGCAACCATTGTTCGCACAGGCGCCTTGAGCAGGCATTTTATGCAGTTATACCTATCGAGTCGCAAGGGGTCCTTGCACAAGTCGCCTTACTCGTCCAGCGCGGCGAAGGCCTGCTTCAGATCCCAAATGATATCCTCGGCGTTCTCGGTACCGATGGAAAGACGGATCGTGGAGGGCGTGATGTTCTGCTCGGCGAGTTCCTCGGCAGAGAGCTGGGAGTGCGTAGTCGTAGCCGGGTGCACGACGAGCGACTTGACGTCGGCCACGTTGGCGAGCAGCGAGAACACCTGCAGATGATCGATGAACTTCCAAGCTGCCTCCTGGCCACCCTTAATCTCAAAGGTAAAGATCGAGGCGCCGCCACGAGGGAAGTACTTCTGATAGAGCTCGTGATCGGGGTGCTCGGGCAGGCTCGGGTGGTTCACCTTGGCAACGTGGCTGTCGCCGGCAAGGAACTCAACGACCTTCTTGGTGTTCTCGACATGGCGGTCGACGCGCAGCGAAAGCGTCTCGGTGCCTGGAGCAAGATCCAGGCGTTAAACGGACTAATGCAAGCGCCCTCGTCACGCAGCAGGATAGCGCGGACATAGGTTGCGAAGGCCGCGGGACCGGCAGCCTCGGCAAACGAAACACCGTGGTAGGAGGGATTGGGCTCGGCGATCTGGGCGTACTTGCCACTCGCCTTCCAATCGAAGTTACCGCCGTCGACGATCACACCGCCCAGCGAGGTGCCGTGGCCGCCGATGAACTTGGTTGCGGAGTGGACGACGATGTTGGCACCATGCTCCAGCGGACGGAACAGATACGGGGTGCCGAAGGTGTTGTCGACGACAACCGGCAGACCGTGCTTCTTGGCGATCTCGGAGATGGCGTCGATGTTGGGGATGTCGGAGTTGGGATTGCCGAGCGTCTCGAGTAGATGACCGTGGTGTTGTCCTTGATGGCCCCCTCGACCTCTTCCAGGTTATGGGCATCGACGAAGGTGGTCTCGACGCCAAACTGGGAGAGCGTATGCTCCAGCAGGTTGTAGGAGCCACCGTAGATGGTCTTCTGAGCCACCACGTGGTCACCGGCCTGGGCAAGAGCCTGCAGGTATAGGTGATGGCAGCAGCACCGGAGGCGACGGCGAGACCCGCCACGCCACCCTCGAGTGCGGCGATACGGTCCTCGAAGACGCCCTGGGTGGAGTTGGTCAGACGGCCGTAGATGTTACCAGCATCGGCAAGACCAAAGCGGTCGGCGGCGTGCTGGGAGTTGTGGAACACATAGCTCGTGGTTTGATAGATAGGCACGGCACGGGAGTCGGATGCAGGATCGGCGCTCTCCTGGCCAACGTGCAGCTGCAGGGTATCGAAACCAAAGGTGTGCTCGGGGTTGTTGATGAACTGGCTCATGATGATCTCCTTGATCGAACGAAAGTAAATAAAAAGAGAGAAGTAAGTCGCTGTCTCCTGATCACGCCGACGGACGCAAACAGGAGCCCGGCATTCGTCTTGGTAAGCAATTCATATGCGGGCCTCCTTTCGCATCCCGGTTCCGTGGTTGGCTTAATTACCTACGCCTTTGTGTGTTTTGAATAGTACGAGCATTATTTCCCTCGGTCAATCACTTAAAAGCGCTAACCTGTTATCGTTTATATAGATAACAATCGGAAGGATTGCGTCGATGACCCTCCAGCAGCTTCGTTTTCTGATCGCCGTGGCAGAGTCCAGCTCAATCAACGCCGCAGCTCAGCGCCTCTATACCGCTCAGTCCAACATCTCAAAACGCCGTCAAAAGCCTGGAACAGGAGCTCCATCTGGAGATCTTTACGCGCTCCAGCCGCGGCGTCACGCTCACCAACGACGGCACCGAGCTTTTGGGCCATGCGCGTCAAGTCGTAGAGCAGGCCGATATGCTCGAGGCCCGCTACGAGGACGGCGGCACGCCCCAGGCGCGCCTTGCCATCTCGGCCCAGCATTACGCTTTTTCGGTCGAGGCCTTCGTCAACGTCGTCGAGCGCTGCCGGGACAGTAAGTTCGAATTCATCATGCGCGAGCACCACGTCGCAGATCATCGATGACGTCCGCGCGTTTCGCAGCGACATCGGCATCCTCTATCTGGACGACTTTACGCCCGCGTTCTGCAGAAGGCCTTCGCCGATGCCCGCGCAAGCTTCCATCCCCTCTTCGACGCGACGGTCCACGTCTTCGTTAGCGAGCGCCACCCGCTCGCACGCCGCCCGCAGCTGTCCCTTGCCGACCTTACACCCTATACGCGCTACAGCTTGAGCAAGGCACCTCGAGCTCCTTCTATTACGCCGAGGAACCTTTTAGCTATATCCCTTGCGACCGCAACATACGAATCTCGGACCGCGGAACACTTACTAACTTACTTATCACGTCGAACGGTTACACCCTGTCGACCGGTGTCCTCTCCAATGAAATGCAATGGGGCATGGCATCGATCCCGTTAGCAGACGCCCCAACGATGCGCGTAGGCTTTATCATGCACGACGAGCGCAAGCCCTCTCCCCTCTTGCAGCAATACCTCCGACGAGCTCAACCGCATCATCCATGCCAACTAACTGTCGGAAGACGGGGCAGAAATCATGAGATTGCTAGCCCCCGGCGGGCATGGCGCTACAATGGTCACTCACATGAAACGCACTCAACGAAAGGAAGTCCGTGAAGGTCATCATCTATACCGACGGCTCGGCCCGATCAAATCCGGGACGCGGCGGCTACGGCGCCGTGCTCAAATACACCAACCCGCCGGCAAGACCTTTACCTCCGAGCTTTCACGCGGCTACGCTAAGACCACCAACAACCGTATGGAGCTCATGGCCGTTATCGTGGCACTCGAGGCGCTCAACCGCCCCTGCGACGTCGAAGTCCATTCCGATTCGCAGTACGTCGTCAACGCCTTTAACAAGCACTGGATCGACGGCTGGAAAAAGCGCGGATGGAAAACCGCCAACAAGCAGCCCGTCAAGAACCGCGACCTGTGGGAGCGCCTACTCGCCGCCAAAAGCAAGCACAAGGTTGAGTTCATCTGGGTTAAGGGCCACGCCGGCCATGAGCTCAATGAGCGCTGCGACGAGCTTGCCACCACGGCGGCCGACGGCAGCAACCTCGATATCGACGCCGGCTTTAACGAGAGAGACCTGTAACGGCGTTTTCGCACGCTATTTCCTGCCCCCTCGCGCTACACTCATCCTGTAAACCGAACGGCACGAGGGGGGACACATGCTGCGCATAGCGACCATCGGCACATCCATGATCACCGACGACTTTATCCAAGTCGTCAATGCAAACGACCAGGCTGTATTCGTAGGCACGCTCTCGCGCAACGCCGAGCGCGGCGCTGCCTTTACCACTGAGCGCGGCGGCGAGCGCAACTTCACTGCACTCGACGAGCTCGCGTCCGCCGCCGACGTCGACGCCGTCTATATCGCAGCCCTAACGCACTTCACTTACGAGCAGGCCCTTGCCTGCATCGCCGGTGGCAAGCATGTCATCGTCGAGAAGCCCTTCTGCGCCACCGAAGCGCAGGCGCTGGAAGTCTTCCGCGCTGCCGAGGCAGCAGGTGTCGTGGCCCTCGAGGCCATGCGTCCCCTCCACGATCCCGCCTTCCACGCCATCGAGGCGCCCTGGGCGAGATCGCCCCCATCCGCCGCGCCTCATTGCGCTTTGGCAAATATTCCTCGCGCTACAACGAGATTCTCGCGGGACGCGCCACCAATATCTTCGACTGCAATATGGCATCGGCTCCCTCATGGACATTGGCGTCTACACCGTCGAGCCATGGTCGAGATCTTCGGTATGCCTCTGGCCTTACGAGCATGACTACTCTGCTCGACCCCACCACGCGACAGCTCACGCACGGCCCCATCGACGGCTGCGGTTCCATCCTCGCCAGCTACGGCGGTGGCCGTATCTCCGTCGAGCTTGCGCACTCCAAAATTACGAATGATCTGCTGCCCTCTCAGATCGAAGGCGAGCGTGCACTATCCAGATCGACCATCTGTCCACGCCCCGCAACGTCCGCATCGACTATCGCGGCAACGTCGTACGTGGCTCGGCGACCGAGGCACCGCGCGAACAGGGCGACAACGGCCGCGTGCTCGACCTTCCCAAATCGAGCAACACTATGGAATACGAACTCACAGACTTTATCAGCGCCATCGGCGGTATCGATGACGTAAAGGAAGAGATTTGGGAGACCCCGGCGGGACGCCACGAGCTCGGACACTACCGCGATGTCACGCTCGTCTCACTGCGCATCATGGATGCCGTACGCCAGCAGGCCGGCATTTCCTTCCCGGCCGACGCAGGCAAGCAGGCCTAGCGATGGGCCTCTTCGATACATTCTTCTCCAGCGTCACCGGCAGCAGTCGAGAGCCTCAAAAACCATCAAACGTCGAGCTCGAGCTGCGCCGCAGGCTTACTGTGCTCGCAAGCGACGAGGCCACTCAAGACACTCCCCTGCGCTACTTCCTGCGCTGGGCGGGGCAAGTCCAGGGCGTTGGTTTTCGCTTTACCAATACCAACCTCGCGCAGGCACGCGCACTCACCGGCTGGGTGCGTAACATGGAAGACGGCTCAGTCGAGATGGAGATACAGGGGGCTCCGGCAAATATCCTATCTCATCTCGAAGCGCTTCATGCCTCCTACGAGCGCATGGGAACGCGTTTTCGCCTCGTAGACGCCCAGACCCGAGCCCCACTTGCCAATGAAGACAGTTTCATTCCTCGTTATTAGTATTGTGTGCTAAATACGGTATCATTTACCTACGACCGTTGATAGAAAAGAGGCGAGGCGCATGGCGGTGCAAAGAAGGAATACCAGGCAGCGAAAGATGGTTCTTGACGCCGTGCGCCAAAGCTATAACCATCCCACCGCCGACGAAATCTACAACGTCGTGCGCGCGCAGGATGACAAAATCAGCCGCGGTACGGTCTACCGCAACCTCAATCTCTTGGCCGACGCCGGCGAGATTCTCTCCATCAAGACGCCGGGCGGAAGTCGCTTCGATCGCACCATCGAGCCGCACGCACATATCATCTGCACCTCGTGCAGCCGCGTCATCGACGTACCGCTCCCCTTCGATGCCCAGATCGACGCCAAGGCGTCCGAGCAAATCGGCTGGCACGTCACGTCGCACTACACCATCTTCGAGGGTCTCTGCCCCGACTGCCGGTAAATGTTTGGAACATGCCTTAAATCCACCTTTTCGCACTTTGCAGCAAAAAATAGATTTCTAGGTATGTCCCGAAAACCTACTCGGCGAGCAGACGGCGCAGCTCCTCTTCGACCGTGCGCACGTAGCGGACCTGGTCGTTGATGCCACGCATAGAGGGATTGCAGCTCTCCATTAGATAAGGATGGCCCACTACGTTGAGCATGTCGCGGTCGTTTTCGTTATCGCCAAACGCCATCATCTCATCGGGCGAAATACCCAGGGCACGACCGTAATCGGCAAGCGCGGAGCCCTTGCCCGAACCGAAACCGATAAAGTCCGTCCATTCGGTTCCCGACGTCATCACGTCGACACGGTCGCTAAAGAGGCACTCGAAATACTCCAGGGCCGCCGGCTGATCCACCTCGGGCGTCTGGAAGGCAATCTTAATGACATCCTCGTCAATGTCCTCGGGACGGTCGACCACCGCCACATCGCAGTGGACCTCATAGCGCAAATGGTCAACAAACGCGTCGTTGCCGCTCATGGTGTAGAGGTGCCCCTCGCACGAAAGGGTCACGTCGGCATGGGGATACGCAACCACGGCATTCGCGATATCCATAGCAAGGCTACGCTCCATGGAACGCTTGACAACGGCACGCCCCTTGCTCATCACCAAGGCTCCGTTTTCGCATACATAGGCGAGCTCATCGGCCACCGGGGCAAACAGGTAGCGCAAGCTCGCATATTGACGGCCACTCGCCGGCATAAACACGATACCGCGACGATGTAGCTCATCGATAAGCTCAAAGGCCTCGGAACGCGGCTCGCGCTCCCCCGGATGCAGCAACGTGCCGTCCAAATCGCATGCAATCAGCTTGATTCCCTCAAGACCCATATGCTTTCCCCAAAGCCTCCTATCAACAGCAAAACGGACCTTGATTGGTCGTCCCTCAAAGCCCGCCTTGCGCATACGCGCGCTTAGCCGCGCGTCTTTTTACGATGGTAAGTCGGGAGCCATGCTCACGAGACATCCGCCGCACTCGATGCAAAACGCCGGTCCGCATCGAGTTCATGGGTAACCACCGAGAGCCAAACACCCTCGACACCCCGGAGCATGCGGCCCAAAACAGGCTGCACCGGCGTATACATGCGCACAGCATGCTCGTCCGAGTCGCCCCGGAAGAGCGGCGCATGCATGTTGCCGATCTCCCAGCACGCATGCGCGAGCGCAATCGTCCATGCGGTCAACTTCGACCAAATAAACCTCGGCGCTGCGCAGGCGCACGACAACCGCCACGGGCACCACGCCCGAACGGTCGATGGCGAGCACGTCGCCGTCGCAAGACGACCGCCGTCGGCGGTATCCAGCCGAACATCGACCGTTCGCCCCAGCTCCGTCACGCCCACAAACGCGCATACATCAGCCTGGTCCCAATCGAGCAATAGCTCGTCAACTTCAAAGACGCCGCCCGACTTCCGGCGAAGCAGGAGTTCATAGGACGGATCGTTGAGATTTCCCAAGCATGTCGTCGAAACCAAGCGTTCAGGCATACTCTAACCCTCGACCTCGACGAGCTCGATATCAAAGTTGAGATCCTTGCCGGCCAGCTCGTGGTTGGCGTCGAGCGTCACGGCCTCGGGCGTTACGTCGATGACCACGGCGGGGACGGGCATACCGCTCGGCGTGGACAGGAAGAGTTTCATGCCCTTCTCGATCTGCTCGATGTTGGGAACCTGCTCGGCCGGGAAGGTCAGGACCATCTCGGGGTTGTGCTCGCCGTAGGCATCGGCAGCAGGAATGTGCACGGTCTTCTTCTCGCCCACCTGCATGTCGACAACAGCGGCATCGAAGCCCTTGATCATCTGACCGGCGCCGCAGGTGAACTCCAGCGGCTCGCCGCGATCGTAGGAGCTATCGAACTGCGTGCCGTCATCGAGCGTGCCGCGATAATGGGTCTTGACCTTCTTGCCCTGGTTGGACATGGTAACCTCCGTGATAAGGGCGGCACACAACGCGGGCCGCCATGAACATATGGCGCTAACTATACCCTAGTCATACAATTCAAGGACAGTTTGCAAAGAAACGCTGCAACCGGAGGAACTATGGCATATCCCGTATTTGACCTGCACTGTGACACCGCCGACCGCATCGGCTGGGCCACGCTCGATCTCGACCTGCGCTTTACCGCCGGCACCGACGGTTATTTCCCCGGCGACGAAACGCATCCGCAAGATTTCGACCTCATCGAGGGTAACGCCTGCGCCATCTCGCTCGCAAAGATCGGCAACACGCCGTGGGCACAATGTTTCGCCACGTTTGTCCCCGACGAGATTCCCGCCGCCCACGCCGCGCGCTTCCAGGCGCAAATCATGGCGCATATGAGCGGCCAGGCAATGCTCAATCACGACCGCATGGTCAACGTGCGCAGCGCCGCAGACATTCGCCCCGCGCTCAAGGAGGGCAAGGTCGCCTGCATCCACACCATCGAAAACGCCACGTTCTTTGCCGAGGACCCCGCGCTGATCGAGGTGCTCAAGAGCTTGGGCGTGCTCATGTCATCACTCAGCTGGAATGCGCAGGGACCGCTCGCGAGCGGACACGATACCCACGCCGGCCTCACCGCCGCCGGCATCGAGGCGCTTACGCAGATGGAGCACGCCGGCATGGTGCTTGACGTCTCCCATCTTAACGACGAGTGCTTTGACGAAGTTGCCGCCCGCGCCACGCGCCCCTTCGTCGCCAGCCACTCCAACTCCCGTGCGGTTTGCGGCGTCAAACGCAACCTTACCGACGACCAGTTCCGTACCATTCGCGACATGGGCGGCATCGTCGGCCTCAACTACTGCAGCGAGTTCCTATCTAACGAAGCAACCGACGAGACCGCCGCAGATGTCACCTTCGACCAGCTGGCAGCCCATATCGAGCACTGGCTCGACCTGGGTGGCGAGGACGTCATCGCACTCGGTGGCGACTGGGACGGCGCCACGGTACCCGCCTTCCTCTCCGATGCCAGCAAGATGCCCGAATTCCAGAACATGCTCTCCAAGCACTTTGGCAAGACCGTGATGCAAAAGCTCTGCAGCGACAACGCGCTTGCCTTCTTTGAGCGTTATTAATTTCACATCCCTTGAGCGGCCGCATGCCGAACGGTCGACATGCCGGCCCGTCCCCAATCTGAAGGACCGCTTTTGACGCAGCAATTTACGATTTCCGTATCTCGACCGGATGGGACGCTTGTCCGTCATCGTTACCAAAAGCGCGTCAAGAACTTCAACCTACGCGTCACATCGAGCGGTGAGGTCCACGCCAGCGCGCCGCTCGGCGCCAGCCGCGAACGTATCGAAGCGTTTGTGAAGCGCAACAGTGCCTGGATTATCAGCCGACTTGCCCAGCGCGAGCAACGTCAGGCGACGGCGCGAGAACCGCTCAGCCCCTCGTCCATCATTGCACTTTGGGGCAAGCCCATCACGGTACAGGACGCACTCGATCACAACTTTGCATCGCCCGCACTGCGGCCCAAGCAGGCCACCTTCGCAAGTTTTATGGGTACCGACGAATCGGACGAAGGCCCACAGGCCAGGCGGCGCGCAATCCTCGACGGCCTAACGTCCGACGAGCTCCAAGCCCGCATCGACCAGCTCTATGCGTCCGAGGTCACATCGGCGCTGCGCGACATCGTGCACGCGTACGAAGTCGCAATGGGCGTCACCGTTTCCCGCATCTCCGTGCGCAGTATGAAAACGCGTTGGGCTCATGCACGCCCAAATCCGGCGCCATTCGCATCGCGCGCGAACTTGCCGCCTACCCCATCGAGTGCCTCGACATGGTTGTCGCCCACGAACTCGTCCATTTGCTCGAGCCGAGCCACAATCAGCGATTCCACGACTTGCTCGACACGTACTGCCCCAACAATAGAGCTCTGTCGCAGCGGCTCAAAAAGCCGCCCACCGACGAGCTTTAGAGTCGACTAGCGCACGCGCTCGATCTCGACACCGCAGCTTGCCAAGGGCAGGCCGACGGGCGCCCACGGCTTATCGAGCTTAACGCGCACACCGAGTAGCAAGGAGTAGCGACGTAGCAGCATCTGGGCCACACCTTCGGCCGCGCCTCAATGAGCTTAAACGTGTGCTCGCGCAGATAGCCATCGACATCGTGGCACACCGAGCCGTAGTCAATCGAGGCATCCAGGTTATCGTGCTCCCCCGCCGCGCGCAGGTCGGCATAGAGCACCAGAGAAACGATGAACTTCTGACCCAGCGCGTTCTCCTCGGGATACACGCCATGGTTGGCAAAAACCTCAAGGCCGTCAATGACAATACGATCGGCATGGCGCAGATCGTCATAGCTCACGTGAGGCACCGCCGTTGCGGTGGATATTTCGCCCCTTCCACGGCGGGCGAGCTCAGCACCTTCAGTCTTGGTTGCATTCTCGGGCAGTTTTTTGTTACTCAACGCGATCGTCTCCTTCGTTTAGAACCCCGACCGCGCAAACTAACTACACGCGAATCGACAGGTTCTTTTTATCATCGCTCCAGTTGCAAGCATTGCGCGCGGGGCATGCAAAGCAGGCGCGCGACGCTTTGTCGGCTGCATAGAGCAGACGCTCAAGCGGTTGGCTGTTCACGCGCAGCTTTCGATGGCCCAGAATGGCCGTCTTAATGGCTGCGGCATCGGCCGGCTCAAACGCCACGTCATCGGGCATGCCGCCGAGAATCGCATCGGCGACGCGTTCGCTTGCAACATCATGGGATATACCCGATTCATACTGTTCATCTTTGCCGATATCGTGAAGAAGTGCCGTGGCGTAGATGACCTCGCGGTCAAATTCGAGCTGTTCCTCGAGATTCTTGATCCACATAATGCGAGCGACATCGAGCAGATGGTCAATACCGTGGCGGCAGAAGATGCGCCCCGATTCCAACTGTACGATGTTGCCCAGGTGCCGCCGGAACAGCCCGTTGGCACAAATGTAATCAATGCGAGGCATGGCACCAAAGGGGGCCAGGCCCGAAGCCATAAAGCCGCGACGCGACGTCCCCTCATCGGTCTTCGATGTAAAGTCGTTGACGACTCTCATGGTTAGCGGCCCAGCATCCTAAAGAAACGCTCCTCGAGCGCGGGATCGGTCTCAAAGACGCCGCGGCGAGCGAGCGTCACGGTCTTGGTGCCGGGCTTTTGCACGCCACGCATCGTCATGCACATATGCTCGGCCTCCATCAACACAATCGCTCCCTGGGGAGCAAGATACTCCATGAGGCATCGGCAACCTGCGCACACAGCTGCTCCTGCAGCTGCAGACGGCGGGCATAAACCTCAACCGTGCGGGCGAGCTTGGAAAGCCCAGCCACCCGACCGTTAGGGATATAACCAATGGCGGCCTTGCCATAAAACGGCAGCAGATGATGTTCACACAGCGAGTAGAACGTGATATCGCGCTCGATAACCAAATCGTTCGAAGCGACGGCAAAGGTTTTGGACAGGTGCTCCTCGGCACTCTGGTCCATACCGCCGGCGATCTCACCATACATACGGGCAACGCGCGCCGGGGTCTCCAGCAGGCCCTCACGAGTTGGGTCCTCGCCTATGCCCTCAAGCAACAGCTTAATGGCGGCCTCGACTTTTTCCTGATCGACCATCTGAGCCTCACTTTTCCGATTTCACGTTCGCGCTATGGTACCACGCCCTCCGGCATCGACAACAAGCTACATAGTATGGGTCGAATAGACCGGATCATCACGCCAAAGTTCAACCGCATCACAAAGCGCAACGCCCTCGCGCTCAGCACGGGCGCGCGTAGCGTTCATATCGATCACGCGCTGGTTACTCGAGCCCCTAAAACGCAATGAGATATCATACAGATCCTGAACAAACGGGCCATCCACCAACATGTCGAGACAGGCAAGGATACGGTCCGTGACCTCGGTATGGTGGCGGCCTCCCGGCATAAGCTCCTCGAGCACATCGCCGGTGAAGCACCAAATAGTCTTCCCCGACCCCGCTGGATAGGCCGCGCGAACACGCTCGACAAAATCAACGAGTCCCGCCTGATTCTCGGGCTCCATAGGCTCGCCGCCCAGAATCGTCAGGCCGTCAATAAAGGATGATCGAGGCTCTCGATAATCTTGTCCTCGACGGCACGATCAAACGGCTCGCCCGCAGCAAAGTCCCACGCGACAGAGTTAAAGCAATTCTTGCACCCACGACGGCACCCACTCACAAACAGAGAAGTACGAACGCCTTCTCCATCAGCAATGTCGAAATACTTAATGTTCGCGTAGTTCATAGGTAACTCTCCCGGGAGCCGGGACATATCATCCGTCCTCAAACATTCTCGGCCTGCGGCCTGCGAAACTGCGGGCGGGACGATATGTCCCGGCCTCATGCAAAGGGTAACTCAATGAACGAAGCGAACATCGAGTATAGGGTTCGAGGTCAAATAAAAACTGGGTTGCGGCTCAACCGCCATCGCAAGTAAATCGCAGCTGCAGCTCGAATTATTTCCGCTAAGAACTTCGAGGAGTGAGCAGACCGCGCGCTGCATCTCAGCTACGTCAACTTGGCTGAGCCGAGAGGGCCGCTTGCTTTTGCTCGATATGAGTTCCGCACGCAAAGAAGGCCACTTAATGTGGCCTTCGTCTTGCGCAGGACTGTCCGAAATAGCGAGCAAATGCCCAAGCGGCCCTCTCGGTTCAGCCCCGGAGCGGTATTAGAGATGTAGCACGCGGTCGCGGATCTCCTCGGTTCGACCCTGGTTCCAGAACTGGGTACCGATGTAGCCGCACGTACGACGAGCGACGTTCATCTTCTCCTGGTCTCGGTTGCCGCAGTTGGGGCACTCCCACACCAGCTTGCCATCGTCCTCAACAATCTTGATCTCGCCATCGTAGCCGCACACCTGGCAGTAGTCGCTCTTGGTGTTGAGCTCGGCGTACATGATGTTGTCGTAGATGTACTGCATCACGCGAATGACAGCCTTGAGGTTGTCCTGCATGTTGGGAACCTCAACGTAAGAGATAGCACCGCCCGGCGAAAGCTGCTGGAACATGCCCTCGAACTTGAGCTTGTCGAATGCGTCGATCTCCTCGGACACGTGGACGTGGTAGCTGTTGGTGATGTAGCCCTTGTCCGTCACGCCCGGGATAATGCCAAAACGACGCTGCAGGCACTTGGCGAACTTGTAGGTCGTCGACTCAAGCGGGGTGCCGTACAGCGAGAAATCGATATCACTTTCGGCCTTCCACTCCGCGCACTTGTCGTTCATGCGCTGCATGACGGCCATGGCGAACGGCGTGCCCTCCTTCTCGGTGTGGCTGTGACCCGTCATGTACTTGACGCACTCATACAGGCCGGCATAGCCCAGGCTGATGGTGGAATAGCCGCCCACGAGCAGCTTGTCGATCGTCTCGCCCTTCTTCAGACGCGCCAGGGCGCCGTACTGCCAAAGAATCGGCGCGGCATCCGAAAGCGTGCCCATCAGGCGCTCATGACGGCAAAGCAGGGCACGATGGCACAGCTCAAGGCGCTCGTCGAAGATCTTCCAGAACTTATCCATGTCCTGATGCGAGCTCAGCGCGACATCGGGCAGGTTGATGGTCACAACACCCTGGTTAAAGCGACCGTAGTACTTAGGCTTGGTCGGGTCATAGTTCAGCGCGTTGGCGACATTGTTAAAGCCGTTGCCCGAACGGTCGGGCGTCAGGAAACTGCGGCAACCCATGCAGGTGTAGCAATCGCCGTTGCCGGCAGTCTCGCCCTTAGACAGCTTGAGCTCGCGCATCTTCTTCTCGGAGATGTAGTCGGGCACCATGCGCTTGGCGGTGCACTTGGCGGCGAGCTTGGTCAGATAGAAGTACGGCGAATCCTCGCGAATGTTATCGTCCTCGAGCACGTAGATGAGCTTGGGGAACGCCGGGGTGATCCACACGCCGGCTTCGTTCTTAACGCCCTCATAGCGCTGACGAAGCGTCTCCTCCACAATCATGCAAGGTCGTGCTTCTCCTGGGGCGTACGGGCCTCATTGAGATACATAAAGACCGTCACGAACGGCGCCTGGCCATTCGTGGTCATAAGGGTCACGACCTGATACTGAATCGTCTGGACGCCGCGACGGATCTCGTCACGCAGGCGGTCCTCAACAACCTCGCGGACCTTTTCGGGAGATGCGGAAACGCCGAGCTCCTCGAGCTCGCGGGCGACCTCGCCGCGAATCTTCTGACGGCTCACCTCGACGAACGGGGCAAGATGGGTCAGCGAAATCGACTGGCCACCGTACTGGGAGGAAGCAACTTGGGCGATGATCTGCGTCGCGATGTTGCAAGCCGTCGAGAAGCTGTGCGGCTTCTCAATCAGCGTACCCGAGATAACAGTACCGTTCTGGAGCATATCCTCCAGGTTCACCAGGTCGCAGTTATGCATGTGCTGGGCAAAGTAGTCGGAATCGTGGAAGTGGATCAGGCCCTCATTGTGGGCATCCACGATCTCCTGGGGCAGCAGCACACGTTGAGTCAGGTCCTTGGAAATCTCGCCGGCCATATAGTCGCGCTGGACGGAATTGACGGTCGGGTTCTTGTTAGAGTTCTCCTGCTTGACCTCTTCGTTATTGCACTCGATCAGCGACAGAATCTTGTCGTCGGTCGTGTTCTTCTGGCGCTTCAGGCTCTGGACATAGCGATAGATGATGTAGTGGCGGGCAACCTCGTAGCAGTCGAGACGCATGATCTCGTCCTCGACCAAATCCTGGATCTCCTCGACCGAAACGGTGTGGCCCGCGTTCTCACATGCCTCGGCGACGTTTTGTGCCGCGTAAACCACCTGGCGGTCGGTTAGACGAGAGCTCTCCTCGACCTCCAAGTTGGCGGCGCGGATGGCATTGACGATCTTATCGATGTCAAAGACAACCTCGGTGCCGCTGCGCTTGATGATCTTCATCCTCTTGCCTCTTTCGCATCGTAGCCTCATTGCGCTTCAGAGCCAAACGATGCCCGGCAGGGCTTGCCCCTGTCTTGCGGCGCCGTCGCGCAATCTGTGTTCTCGATAAACCATAAGCCTCCATGCGGACATTCCCAGGAGCCGATCAAGCGGCTCAAGGATACGTTCAAAAGAGGCAGTTAAGGTCTTCGTTCTCTGTCCGCCATCTATCATACGACAAAGAGGCATCTATATCCTGTATTCTTTTTTTAGGTCAAACACAACATATAGTGTTTCAGCAGGTCAAAGCAATTAGTCATTTTGCAGACGCATTAAAAATGAGGGTATTTGACAAGTCGGTAAAACGTTACCAACACGGCTACCTGCATGGCAGTTATAAAACCCCCTTAGTCAAGCCGCTGACAAATCCTACCAAAACCAAGCCGCTCACGCCAAAAGAATCCAAAAGATTATGCTTGACCAACATGTTGCGGTCATGCCTTGCCGAGCCTCATGCAACCGCGGCACGAATCCTTGAAAGATATGTGTATGCAAACGGAGAAGATGAGAGTTTCCTCGGATGACTACTGAGAGGCATCCCGGAAGATCAAAAACTCGAAATTTGGTGACGTATTTGGCGACACATTTGGCGACCAAAATAAAACAGCCAGAGGCGATGCCTCTGAGCTGCGAACATTTGGTGGGCGTTAGAAGATTTGAACTTCTGACCTCTTCCGTGTCAGGGAAGCGCTCTCCCCCTGAGCTAAACGCCCAAATGGAGCGGACAACGGGGCTCGAACCCGCGACCCCAACCTTGGCAAGGTTGTGCTCTACCAACTGAGCCATGTCCGCCTGCGAGGATTTAATATACGGGATGATCCACCCAAATGCAAGAACTTTTTTTTGAAAAGTTTTGCGACGCCCTCGCGAACCTCGCGAAGACATCAGCCGCCGCGGAAGGCGCAGGCAAACGCAAGCTCGCCGCAAGAGACCCCTACAACTCAGCGAGCATGATCCAGGCAGAGCTGTCCTGCGCGAGCTTACCGTCTGCAAGCGGTGATGAGGCGAGCAGGACCCTGCCCGCAGGCAGCTCCACGGGCGCTGCACCGAAGTTCGTCACACACGCCCAGCCGTTGTCGCGGCGATAGGCGATGACGCCACCCTCAGCGCCCTCGGCACCATCCGCAAGGCCGGTGCGTCCGTCAAGATCAAGCCACTTAAGATCGTTGGCGCACCCGCGCAGCTTGCGCCGCAGCCAGAGGGCGTCACGATAGAGCGCAAGCATCGATGTCGGGTCCGCTTCTTCCCTATCGGCAGCGTAATCGGAAAACCATGCAGGCTGCGGCAGATGGGGCGCCGCATCGGCGTCCGCCGGTGAAAACCCAAACGATCCGCCCTGCGCGGGATCGTCCGCCGCCACCCACGGCAGGGGCACACGGCAGCCGTCGCGCCCCTTCTCGCGCTTCGGTCCGTGCGTATTGGTCGCAGTAGGATCTTCGAGTACAGCCCACGGAATGTCAGCCACCTCAAAAAAGGCCGAGCTCCTCACCCTGATACACGTATGCCGAGCCCGGAAGCGCCAGCTCGAGCAAAAGGGCCGCCCGCGCGCGCGCTCGCCGAGTTCACGTTCCTCGTCATAAGACGACCCGTCGCGTAAGAGCCAGTCGAGCGCAATCTGGTGGTAGCGCGTCGCTTGATCTGCGGCAGGGCATAGCGCGTCGCCACGCGCGGCACGTCGTGGTTGGAGAGCACCCAGGTCGAGGCGGAATCGGATTCTATAGCTGCCTTCAAGCCCTCCTCGATTGCAGCGTGCATGTCATCATAGGTCCAAGTGCTTGGCAAACTCAAAGTTGAATGTCTGGCCAAGCTCGCTGGGACGCGCGTAGAGATACTGGCGCTCGGGCAGCACCCACGCCTCGGCAACGGCGCTGCGTGGCGGATCATAGCGGTCGAACACGCGGCGCCACTCGCGATAGATCTCGTGGACCTCGTTGCGGTCCCACAGCGGATGGGTGCCGTCCTCAACCATGTCATCGCCCTCGGCGAGATGCCACCGGTCGAGGTCATCGCGGTCGAGATCCTTGGCGAGACCGTGCGCCACATCAATGCGAAAGCCATCGACGCCTCGATCGCTCCAAAACGCCAGGACGTCACAAAAGAACGCGTGAACCTCGGGGCACGACCAGTCAAAGTCCGGCTGCTCGGGCGTAAACATGTGCAGATACACTGACCGTCCGCGACGCGCGTCCAGGCGGGGCCGCCAAAGTTGGCATTCCAATTGGTGGGAGCAGCTCGCCGTGCTCGCCGCGACCATCGCGGAAGATATAACGGGCGCGCTCGGGCGATCCGGGGCCGGCGGCAAGAGCGGCTTTGAACCAGGGGTGCTGGTTGGACGAATGGTTGGGCACGATGTCGACGATGACCTTGATGCCGTGCGCGTGAGCCGCAGCGATCATGTCATCGAAGTCGTCAAGCGAGCCGAGACGTGGGTCGACATCGCAGTAGTCCGCCACATCATAGCCGCCATCAACAAGAGGCGATGGGTAAAACGGGCTCAGCCAGATGGCCTCGATACCCAGCCGCTCAAGATAGTCCATCTGCTGGGTAATGCCCGCGATATCGCCCAGACCCGAACCAGTCGAATCCTTAAACGAGCGCGGGTAGATTTGATAAATCGCGGCATCGGACATCCATGGGCGCGAAGAGGACTTTTCTGTAGCCATGGGATGAGTCTCCCTTGCAACGAGGTTTTGCGAGATGCCCACGATGATACGCCCAAAGCGGACATTCGCGGCAAACAACGCCACAGCCACGCCCCAAACGCTCGCTCCCTCTCGGGTTCGAGTCTCCTGGACGAATCGATCGATCAGTGAAAAGAACGGAAGGCCCACTCCTCCGGCCACGACAGACACTATGACCCAATCCAGGGGCACGGAAACGACAGGAGCCCCCGCTCGTGACCGCGGGTCGGGGCTGCGACAATGTTGTTGAAGTGCCAGAGGCGCAGCCGCGCGCAACGAGGTTGGGAGGCTCCCGTGCCTAGATATTCTACCGCCTTCGGAATGGACGTACACCTCAGGTCCACCACCG
>ENA-OQAN01000550-OQAN01000550.1-human-gut-metagenome-genome-assembly--contig:-NODE-550-length-19562-cov-1.821096_pt1 | contig 19562 bp, 24 predicted proteins | sample MGYA00242735_ERZ504527 | MGnify/ENA primary metagenome ERZ504527 (study PRJEB26092, sample SAMD00036230) | human gut metagenome | host: Homo sapiens | study: EMG produced TPA metagenomics assembly of... | reverse complement strand
GAGAAGTTAAGCCTTGTCACGCCGATGGTACTGCGTCACAGTGGAGATAGGTAGCTGCCGTTTTTGATTGAAGCCTCCGGACTTGAAGAAGTTCCGGAGCTTTTTTTTGCATCCACGTGTGAATTTACATCCACGTGTGGCTGGCTCCGTTTCCCCGGGCCTGCCCGGCTGGCTCCGCCATGCTCCTTCTCCGGCGGGAAGCAACCCCGGAAGTTTTGCCCTGTAGCGGGCAATGTTCATGTCTATGTCATAAAGTGAGTTTAATTTGTGTCAATTCAATTGGGCCTCTATATCTAAAGTGATCTATAACTTTGGAGATACACTTCTATAGAGATACTTGTAGATGTATATCTTCCTATAAACTGTTACTCTAAAAATAGAATAAATAAAAAATCGTAGTTTATATTATGAAAAAACTTTCATTTTTATTTTGTGTTTAGAAAATAATCTCTACCTTTGCAACGTTTTAGATAAAATAAGAGATAAACAATGAACCAAGGATTTATACATATTTTGCTATGCGGCATTATTATTCTACTGGCAAAGTCAGCAGGAAGTGAGTGTTGTGCATAAAAGTATGTGTGAATAATGATATACGAAAGCCTTTCTCACTTCCTTGTGTGAAAGGTTTTTTTTTATGAATGTAATAATGTATAAAATTGAAATTTTATGAGTGACAGATTATTTATTTTTGATACCACTCTTCGTGATGGCGAACAGGTTCCGGGATGTCAGTTGAATACAGTGGAAAAGATTCAGGTGGCTAAGCAGTTGGAGGCTTTGGGAGTGGATGTGATTGAGGCAGGATTTCCTATTTCAAGTCCGGGGGACTTCAATTCAGTAATTGAAATTTCTAAGGCTGTTACTTGGCCAACCATTTGCGCGCTGACTCGTGCAGTTGAAAAAGATATCGATGTAGCTGCTGACGCATTGAAGTTTGCCAAGCACAAACGTATTCATACTGGCATTGGAACTTCAGATTCTCATATCAAATATAAATTCAATTCTACTCGTGAAGAAATTATTGAACGTGCGGTGGCTGCTGTGAAATATGCACGTCGCTATGTAGATGATGTGGAATTTTATGCGGAAGACGCAGGACGTACGGATAATGAATATTTGGCTCGTGTGGTAGAAGCTGTTATTAAAGCGGGAGCGACAGTAGTGAATATACCTGATACTACAGGTTATTGCTTGCCTGAAGAGTATGGGGCGAAAATTAAATATTTGGTAGATCATGTAGATGGTATTGATAAGGCTATTATTTCTACTCATTGTCATAATGATTTGGGTATGGCTACTGCTAATACGATTAGTGGTGTGTTAAATGGAGCACGTCAGGTAGAAGTGACTATCAATGGTATTGGAGAACGTGCTGGTAATACTTCCTTGGAAGAGGTGGCAATGATTGTCAAATGCCATAATGATATTAATATTCAGACAAATATCAATACTCAGAAGATTTATCCGACTAGCCGTATGGTGTCAAGTTTGATGAATATGCCGGTTCAGCCGAACAAGGCAATTGTGGGACGCAATGCTTTTGCACATTCATCCGGTATCCATCAAGATGGTGTTTTGAAGAACGTACAAACATACGAAATTATTGACCCGAAGGATGTGGGCATTGATGATAATGCTATTGTTTTGACTGCTCGTAGCGGACGTGCTGCGTTAAAACATCATCTTCATGTTTTGGGAGTCGAACTGGAGCAGGACAAATTGGATAAGGTATATGAGGATTTCTTAAAACTGGCTGATAAGAAGAAAGATATCACAGATGATGATATTCTGGTATTGGCAGGTGCCGATAGAAGTGTTAATAACCATATTAAACTGGATTACTTGCAGGTAACAAGCGGAGTGGGAGTTCGTTCGGTGGCAAGTTTAGGGCTGAATATTGCAGGAGAGCACTTTGAAGCTGCTGCCAGTGGAAATGGACCGGTAGATGCTGCTATCAAGGCTTTGAAAAAAATTATTGACCGCCACATGGTGTTGAAGGAATTTACGATCCAGGCTATCAGTAAAGGTAGTGATGATATGGGTAAAGTACACATGCAGGTGGAATATGACGGACAGATGTACTATGGTTTCGGAGCGAATACAGATATTATCGCTGCATCAGTAGAAGCATATATTGATTGTATCAACAAGTTTAAAAGATAATAATACGTAAAATGGCTAACACATTATTTGATAAGATTTGGGATGCCCATGTGGTACAAAAGGTTGAGGACGGACCTACTCAGCTTTATATAGACAGGCTTTATTGTCATGAAGTAACTAGTCCGCAGGCTTTTGCGGGACTGCGCGCACGCGGGGTGAAAGTCTTTCGTCCGGATCATGTATATTGTATGCCGGATCACAATACTCCGACACATGACCAGGACAAACCGATTGAGGATCCGGTTTCTAAAACACAGGTGGATACTTTGGCAAAGAATGCCAAAGATTTCGGTTTGGCTCATTTCGGTATGATGGATAAAAGAAATGGTATTATTCATGTAGTAGGTCCGGAAAGGGGCTGACTTTGCCGGGAATGACAATTGTTTGTGGTGACTCGCATACTTCTACCATGGTGCGATGGGAGCTGTTGCTTTCGGTATTGGAACCAGTGAAGTAGAAATGGTGTTGGCTTCACAATGTATCTTACAATCTCGTCCGAAAACCATGCGTATCACTATTGATGGCGAACTGGGTAAAGGAGTGACGGCGAAAGACATGGCTCTTTATATGATGTCTAAGATGACAACCAGTGGTGCTACTGGATACTTCGTGGAATATGCCGGTTCAGCTGTCCGTAACTTGAGTATGGAAGGGCGTCTGACTTTATGTAATCTGAGTATTGAAATGGGGGCACGTGGTGGCATGGTTGCTCCTGATGAAGTGACTTTTGAATATATAAAAGGCAGGGAACATGCTCCGAAGGGTGCGGATTGGGATAAAGCGGTGTCTCATTGGAAAACATTAAAGAGTGATGATGATGCTGTATTTGATAAAGAGGTTCGTTTTGATGCAGCAGATATTCAGCCGATGATTACATACGGAACGAATCCAGGAATGGGTATGGGAATCACTGAACATATTCCGGTAGATGATAAAAGTGCTTCTTTTAAAAAGTCTTTGGACTATATGGGCTTTCAGCGGGAGAATACTTGCTAGGTAAGAAAATTGATTATGTATTTTTGGGTGCTTGCACTAACGGACGAATTGAGGATTTCCGTGCCTTTACCTCTTTAGTGAGAGGGAAAAAGAAAGCAGATCATGTGATTGCATGGCTGGTTCCAGGATCATGGATGGTAGATGCACAGATTCGTGAAGAAGGTTTGGACAAAATCTTGGAGGAAGCAGGATTTTCTATCCGTCAACCGGGATGTTCTGCTTGTCTGGCTATGAATGATGATAAGATTCCGGCCGGAAAATATTCGGTATCTACTAGTAACCGTAATTTTGAAGGACGCCAGGGACCAGGTGCTCGCACGTTGCTTGCCAGTCCGCTGGTAGCTGCTGCTGCGGCAGTGACCGGTGTAATAACAGATCCTAGAGAACTAATTTAAAAATGCGAAGACAATGAAACAGAAATTCAATATCATAACAAGCACTTGCGTACCCCTTCCTTTAGAGAATGTGGACACAGACCAAATTATTCCGGCCCGTTTCTTAAAGGCGACAACTCGTGAAGAGAAATTCTTTGGTGATAATCTGTTCCGTGACTGGCGTTACAATCCAGATGGTTCTCTTAACAAGGATTTTGTATTGAATAATCCTACTTACGGTGGACAAATCCTTGTGGCGGGAAAGAATTTCGGTTCTGGTTCCAGCGTGAACATGCTGCATGGGCTATCGCCGGATATGGTTTCCGGGTAGTTGTGTCCAGCTTCTTTGCTGATATTCATAAGAATAATGAATTAAATAATTTTGTACTTCCGGTGGTGGTGAGTGAAGGATTCTTGAAGGAACTTTTTGATTCAATTCATGCAGATCCAAAAATAGAGGTGGAAGTAAATTTGCCTGAACAGACTATAACCAACAAGGCTACAGGTAAAAGCGAACATTTTGAAATCAATGCATATAAGAAACATTGTTTGATGAACGGGTTGGATGATATCGACTTTTTGCTGACCAACAAAGACAAGATAGAAGCATGGGAAAAAGCGTCAAAATAGAAATCATGGACACAACACTCCGCGATGGTGAACAAACCAGCGGAGTATCTTTTGTACCCCATGAAAAATTGATGATTGCTCGATTGCTATTGGAAGATTTAAAGGTAGACAGGGTAGAGGTTGCCTCGGCCCGTGTATCGGATGGCGAATTTGAAGCCGTTAAAATGATATGTGACTGGCTGCCCGCCGGAATTTGCTTCACAAAGTGGAGGTGCTCGGATTTGTGGATGGCCGTACTTCTGTAGACTGGATACAACGTACAGGATGCAGGGTAATAAACTTATTGTGTAAAGGTTCGTTGAAACATTGTACACAGCAGTTGAAGAAAATGCCTGAAGAACATATTGAAGATATTGTGAATGTGGTGCGTTATGCTGATGAACTGGATATTGCCGTTAATGTATATCTGGAAGATTGGAGTAACGGTATGAAAGACTCTTCTGACTATGTATTCCAGTTGATGGACGGATTGAAGGATACTAGCATCAAGCGATATATGTTACCCGATACATTAGGTATCTTGAATCCTTTGCAAGTGATAGAATTTATGCGGAAGATGAAAAAACGTTATCCTCATACCCATTTTGATTTCCATGCGCATAATGATTATGACTTGGCTGTGAGTAATGTACTTGCTGCTGTGCTGAGTGGGGTTAAAGGGCTTCATACTACTATCAATGGATTAGGGGAACGTGCAGGAAATGCACCACTTGCCAGTGTTCAAGCTATTCTGAAGGATCATTTTAATGCTTTGACCAATATTGACGAAAGCCGTCTGAATGATGTGAGCCGAGTGGTGGAATCTTATTCAGGTATTGTTATTCCTGCCAACAAGCCGATTGTGGGTGAGAATGTGTTTACGCAAGTGGCCGGCGTTCATGCCGACGGTGATAACAAGAATAATCTTTATTGCAATGATTTGCTGCCGGAACGATTCGGGCGTAAACGTGAGTATGCGTTGGGCAAGACTAGTGGCAAAGCCAATATTCGTAAAAATCTGGAGGATTTGGGTCTTGATTTAGATGAAGAATCCATGCGTAAGGTAACGGAACGTATTATCGAATTGGGTGATAAGAAGGAACTGGTTACTCAGGAGGATTTGCCTTATATTGTTTCCGATGTGCTGAAGCATGGGGTGGTAAGCGAGAGTGTAAAATTGAAAAGTTATATTGTGACACTGGCGCATGGACTGAAGCCGATGGCTACTGTGAAAATAGAGATTAATGGAAAAGAGTTTGAGGAGAATTCCAGTGGCGACGGTCAGTATGATGCTTTTGTGCGTGCATTGCGTAAAAATTTATAAAGTGACACTGGGGCGTAAAATTCCTATGTTGACCAACTATGCGGTAAGTATTCCTCCTGGGGGCCGTACAGATGCATTTGTACAAACAGTAATAACTTGGAGTTTGAAGAAAAAGTATTTCGTACTCGTGGGCTGGATGCTGACCAGACGGAGGCTGCTATTAAGGCTACCATGAAAATGCTGAATATAATAGAAAATGAATATGAATAATAATGGTTAGTGATTAATGGTTAGTGGTTAATGAACAGTGTTGTCAGATTTCATTAACCGCCAACTATTAATCACTGACCGCTAACCATTAATCACTAAAAAAATGGATTTTAAAATTGCAGTTTTAGCCGGTGACGGTATCGGACCGGAGATTTCAGTGCAAGGCGTTGATGTGATGAATGCTGTTTGCGAGAAATTTGGTCATAAAGTAAGTTATGAATATGCGATCTGTGGTGCGGATGCGATCGATAAAGTAGGTGATCCGTTTCCTGAAATGACTTTTCAGGCTTGTAAGAATGCGGATGCGGTGTTGTTTTCTGCTGTAGGTGATCCTAAATTTGATAATGATCCCACAGCAAAAGTTCGTCCGGAACAAGGTTTGCTTGCTATGCGTAAAAAATTGGGTTTGTTTGCTAATATTCGTCCTGTGCAGACTTTTAAATGTCTGGTTCATAAATCTCCGTTACGGGCTGAACTGGTGGAAAATGCAGATTTTATCTGTATCCGTGAATTGACCGGAGGTATGTATTTCGGAGAAAAATATCAGGATAATGATAAGGCATACGATACCAATATGTACACTCGTCCGGAGATTGAGCGTATCTTAAAAGTGGCTTTTGAATATGCTATGAAGCGCCGTAAGCATCTTACTGTAGTTGATAAAGCCAATGTGTTGGCATCTTCACGTCTGTGGAGACAGATTGCACAAGAGATGGCTCCTCAGTATCCGGAAGTGACTACAGACTATATGTTTGTGGATAATGCTGCCATGAAGATGCTTCAGGATCCTTGTTTCTTTGATGTGATGGTGACTGAGAATACATTTGGTGATATTCTGACAGATGAAGGCTCTGTTATCAGCGGCTCTATGGGATTGCTTCCTTCTGCTTCTACGGGTGAAAGCACTCCGGTATTCGAACCTATTCACGGTTCATGGCCACAGGCTAAAGGATTGAATATAGCCAATCCATTGGCTCAAATCCTATCGGTAGCCATGCTGTTTGAGTATTTTGACCTTAAGGAGGAAGGCACTTGATTCGTAAGGCTGTAGATGCTTCTTTGGATGAAAATGTGCGTACTCCGGAAATTCAGGTTGAAGGTGGGGCCAAGTATGGTACCAGGGAAGTGGGTGCTTGGATTGTGGATTATATCAAGAAAGCATAGAAATTTATAGGTCTTTTACGGGGAATCAGAAGTGAATGGCATTTTACTTCTGATTCTTTATTTTTATTGGATAAGAAAAAGTATATTTGATGCTGCAAATAAAACAAAGATAATAATTGAAAGACATTTAAATGAAGAATTTAGTTTATGCTTTGGTAGGAGCTGGTTTTATGATTGCCTGCCAGCCTTCGAGCCGACCGGAAATCAGCGGTACGCTGACTGGTATCGAGAGTGATACATTATTGGTACAATCTTTTCCTGTAAATGATCGTGATAGTCGTAGGACAGATACGGTTGCCATGCAAAATGGAAGTTTTGCCTTTAATTTAGGTAATAGTGTATTGAAACAGGTTTATATTTATGGTAAACCGTCAGTGAAATCCAATGAGGATGGCAGTATACCTGCCATATCGATGAAAGCTGTAAGTTTTTTGCTGTTGCCTGGCCAGCCTATAAAAATTTCAGGTTCATTGGATGAATATAAATTGGAGGGAGGTTCCTTTTATGACGATTATAATGAAGTGGTGGAGGACTGTAAAACATATAGTCATAAAATAGATTCATTGAACGTAGTCTGTATGGATATGGAGAAAAAGGAATACCCGGAGAATTCTATCCGTAAAGTTTATGCTCCAGCAAAAGAATGGTATGGAAATATTTTAAAAATAAAAAGTGACTATGTTAGGCAGAATCCGGATAAAGATGTATCAGTATATGTAATGTCACAGTTGTCAAGGGATCAGTTGGGGATGCTTTTAATGTTTTGACTGATCGGGTAAAGGAAGGAATGATGGCTCCTTTATATCAGAGAATGAGAGAAGGATATGAGAAAGAACTGGCTCGCGATAAAGCAAAAGAAGCAATGAAACCAGGTAATCTCGCTCCGGAATTTACTTTGAAGGATTTGGATGGAAAGAATTTTGACTTATCTTCTCTGAGAGGTAAATATGTAGTGCTTGATTTCTGGGGAAGCTGGTGTGGATGGTGCATAAAAGGAATTCCCGAAATGAAAAAGGCATATGAAAAATACAAGGGAAAAATAGAATTTGTAGGGATTGACTGCAATGATACAGAGGATAAATGGAAAAAAGCAGTAGCTGAGCATCAATTGCCGTGGATTAATGTACGCAATATAGGTGAACCGGATGTGGCGGTGATGTATGGAGTAAGTGGTTATCCCACTAAATATGTGATTGATCCTGAAGGGAAAATTGCTAAACAGGTAGTTGGCGAGGACCCCGAATTTTATATGTATCTGGACGCATTGATGAAATGATGAAAGGTTTCGGATAATTATGAATAACAGAGGTGTGCCATTATTTGAACACATCTCTGTTGTTTAATTTAGAATTTTTTTACGCGTATATGACAGTAAGGTTCTCCTCCCATTTTATCGTAATAGTGCTGATGATAGCCTTCTGCTTTCCAAAATTTCTCGGCAGGGCGTAATCTGGTATTGACTCTATGACCTTTCGAGCGAAGCAGTTCGATGACCTCTTCAGCTTCGGATTTTTGTTTTTCATCCATGTAGAAAATCATACTCCGATATTGCGGCCCGAGGTCGGGACCTATTCCATCGGTTTGTGAGGGATCATGTATTTCAAAAAAAAGTTTGCACAAATCCACATAAGAAACCATGTCGGCGTCATAATCTACAAAAATAGCTTCTACATGGTGTGTCATGTGGGCTTTTACCTGAGTATATGCGGGGGTGGCTTCCGGACCACCTGTATAACCGACTGTAGTGTTTAGTACACCCGGAATACGTTCGAACTGATGTTGTACGCCCCAGAAGCATCCGGCGGCGAATATCGCTTTTTCTACTTTCATGTTCTTTATTCTTTTAAAATTGTATGCCAAATATACGGAATACCCTTTAAAACGAGAAACCTACCTTATGCTTTTTTTAATTAAACTAAAGGAATATCGTTAAAGATTCCTCTACCTTTGCAACCGGAATTAATTAATATAGAAAATCGGATGAAACAGATCGTATGTTATCTTATGTTGCTATGTGCATGTATGCAGTTGCAGGCGCAAACTTACGATGAACTGATAACCAGTGCGTTGGATGCGGCAAAAAAAGACAGTTTGACAAAATCAGAAATATTGTTCAGACAGGCATTGAAGATGGATCCTGCCAATATGCGTAATGCTTTATTGTTTACTAATCTAGGAACGGTCCAGCGGAGATTGGGGAAAATAGATGATGCTATTGACTCGTACACGTTATCCTTGAATATTACTCCATATTCTGTTGTTACATTGCTCAATCGTGCTTCACTCTATTTGGAGAAAAATTTGTTTGACAGGGCTTATGTGGATTATTGTAATGTGATCGATATAGACAAGAAAAATAAGGAAGCATTACTTTTCCGGGCTTATATTTATATGCAACGTAGGGATTATAAAGGAGCGAGAATAGATTATAACACTTTATTACAGGAGGAACCGGGAAATAATACTGCACGTTTGGGCAGGGCACTTTTAAATCAGAAGGAGTTGAAGTATCGTGAATCTTTAGAAGATTTCAACAGATTGGTTTCCGATAATCCCAGAGATGTCTCTTATTTGAAAGCTCGTGCTACATTGGCTGTAGAAATGAATACGCCTGATCTGGCTTTATTGGATTTGGAGGAGGCCGCCAAACTGGCACCGGACGATGCGGAAATTTATGTGATGTGTGGTGAGATTTATTTAAGTCAGAAAAAGAAAAGAGAAGCGTATGTTGCTTTTGAAAAAGCAATAGAGTTGGGAGTGCCCCGACCGGAGTTGCAGGATAAGCTGAAAGCGAGTAAGTAAAAATGCGAACAGGATTATTGTCAGACAATCATCGTGCTTTTACAATAGGAACAGAATTTATCTGTTCCTATTGTTGGTATATGAGGGCAATAGCTTTTAAAAAAGGTATTTTCATTCCTGCAATACCTTTTTTATCAACTCTATAAAATCTTTTCCGTATTTTTCTTTCTTATATTCGCCGATACCATTGATGTTGCCGAATGCTTCTATAGTTGTAGGTTGTTGGGTGGCGATCAGGTGCAAAGTCTTGTCGGATAGAACAATATAGGCAGGTATAGCTTGCTGGTCTGCCAGTTTTTTACGCAGTACACGTAACTCCTCGAACAAGTCCTTGTTTTCATTACCAAAAGTAACCGGAGTGGGAAAGAGTACCTCTTCCTTGGCTTTCTTTTTACGTTTTTCCTTAGCAGGTATGAATTCTTCCCGTTTGATGACTACCAGCATGGCGGGTTCTTTGCCGAACAATACTTTTTGCCCGCTTTCAGTTATTTTGAGGTGATTGTTTTCATTATAGCTATTTCGAAATAGCCTAGATTCAGCATTTGCAGCAGATAATCTTGCCAGTCGCGTGCAGGAATATCTCTTCCTGCAGCATATGTTTTCAGTTTGTCATAACCTTTGTCAATCAGTTCTTGGTTCGCTGACCCTTTCAATATGTCTATTAACATGTGGGTGCCTATTTGTTGGTTAGTTCGGGCTATTGCACTTAAAGCTTTTTGTACAATGATTGTTCCGTCAAAGCGCTCGGGGGGATTACGGCACACATCACAGTTGCCGCAATCATGGTCCATTGTCTCACCAAAATAGTTCAGCAGAATACGCCTCCGACAGATATCCGATTCAGCATATTGTTGCATTCGGTGTAATTTCTCTAAGTTAATTTCCTGCTGGCTGCTTTCTGTAGCGAATTTGGAAAGCATAACCAAGTCTCCCAGTGAATAGAACAGCAAAGTATCACTTTCCATACCATCACGTCCGGCACGTCCTATTTCTTGATAGAAACTTTCTATGCTTTTAGGAAGGTTATAATGAATAACCCAGCGTACATTGGATTTATCAATTCCCATCCCGAAAGCAATAGTGGCACACACTACCTGTACACGATCGTTTATGAAATCATTTTGTGCTTTATCACGCATATCACTGCTTAATCCTGCATGATAAACGGTTGCACGGATACCTTGTTTCATCAGCATTGCGGCTACATTTTCTGTTTTGCTGCGGCTCATGCAATAAATGATACCACATTCATTTTTGTGTTTTTCTATAAATTCAAGGATAGTCCGTGCCTTATCCTTTTGTTGGTAGCCTCTTTTTACTTCCAAACTCAGGTTGGGACGATCAAAGGAAGATATGAATATTTTAGGATCTTTCAAGGCCAATTGTTGTGCAATGTCTTTTCGGGTTATTTTGTCAGCTGTAGCAGTTAATGCTACAATCGGTACTTTGGGAAACTGATTACGTAGTACCTTTAATTGGGTATATTCAGGCCGGAAATCATGTCCCCATTGTGAGATGCAATGAGCTTCATCAATGGCAAATAAAGATATTTGGATATCTTTCAACAGGAAATTTGTTTCTATAAGTAATCGTTCAGGTGAAATATAAAGCAATTTGATTTTTCCTTGAAGACATTCGCGACGTAGGTTTATATTTTCTGTTTCATTATTGCTGCTGTTCAGTGCCCGTGCTGCAATTCCGTTTGCTTGTAAACTTTCCACCTGGTCTTTCATTAAAGAAATAAGAGGTGAAACGACAATGGCCGTACCTTCCATCAGTAAAGCCGGTAATTGATAACAGATGGATTTCCCTCCTCCTGTAGGCATTAATACCAAAGTATCCTTTTGAGTTAATATATTTTGAATAATATCTTGCTGTAAAGGACGGAAACTATCGTATCCGAAGTAATTTTTTAGAGTTTGGAACATATCTGTTTATTATTTTAAAACGTAATCGGCTACAAAGGTAGTAAAATCTTTAGATTTGGTCGGGATCTCTGCCTGATAATAATAAATAAGATATACTTTTATTCGTAACTCATTTGGTTGGAAATTACTACTTGAAAGAGAAGCCGGTTATTGTAGATCGGACAAATAAACTTTTTGCCACTTAAAAAACAAAGTGTTGTGATTATTTAAGAAATAAATTAGGCAAAAAAAGTTGCATATGAAAAAAACTTTTTCCCACATTTGTCCAAAATTAGATGTTTGCATTTATATAACTAACCAAACAACGAAAAATTAAAAGAAAAATTAACTGATGAGCGACGTGGAAAAAAAATCAGAAACCCAGGAAGCGGCTCCTAAGAAAAAGCCGTATAACCTGAGAGAAAAGAAAGAGAAAAAGGCTGCTTACAGATCTCTGATTAGAGCAGAACTTGCCGATGAATTGTATGATAAGATTTTGAACATTGTAGTTGTTCAGAAAAAGTACAAAGATCCTAATTATTCAGCAAAAGACTTGGCGAAAAGAATTAAAGACAAATACTCGTTATTTGTCAGCTGTAGTGAATTCCCGCTTCGGAATGAATTATTCTTGTTTGCTGAATGAATATCGTATTAAAGATGCTTTGCATCTTTTAGTTGATAAACGCTATATGGATAAGAATGTGGAAGAGATTAGTGCAATGGTAGGTTTTGCTAATCGCCAATCTTTTTATGCTGCATTTTATAAGAATGTGGGTGAGACTCCTAATGGCTATCGTAAGAGAAATCAAGAAAAGAAGTAAGAGCATAATTTGCTACATTATAATTTAGAAAAAGGAAAACAATTGTTTTCCTTTTTTTATTTCGGCTCATGAATTATGTATCTATGAAAAAAAAGTTGATTGTAGAAATGAAACAGGCTGGTTGCAATGAAATAGACAAGAGCATGAATAAAATGGAGGAATTTAATTACACGGTTGAACAATTTGCCGACTTACAGTTACTTCGATATAAAGTGTATGGATTTGAAGAACTGAGTTTGAAACAAAAAGAGTTGATTTACTATTTGTCACAAGCTGCTTTGCAAGGTCGTGATATTTTGTTTGATCAGAATGGCAAATACAATTTGCTTATTCGTAAAATGTTGGAAACCGTATATACAGAGTATCAGGGAGATCGTACAGATGTGAATTTCGTCAATTTGGAAACTTATCTGAAACGTATATGGTTTTCTAACGGAATTCATCATCATTATGCTTCGGATAAGTTCGTACCAGGTTTCACTCCGGAATTTCTTAGAGACGCATTGAATAGTGTGGATGCATTGAAGTTGCCTTTGGGTAAAGGGGAAACAGTGGAAGAACTTTGTGAAGAAGTCTTTCCGGTGATTTTTGATCCTGAAATGATGCCTAAACGTGTGAATCAGGCAGACGGGGAAGATTTGGTCCTGACTTCGGCTGCAAATTATTACGAAGGGGTAACCCAGAAAGAAGCGGAAGATTTTTATCATAATTTGAAGAATCCGGATGATATGATGCCGGTAATGTTTGGTATGAACAGCCGTTTAGTGAAAGAGGACGGAAAAGTACAAGAAAAGGTCTGGAGATCTGGCGGATTGTATGGGCAAGCCATTGATAAGATCATTTATTGGTTGGATAAGGCTCTTGGTGTGGCAGAAGATGCACAAACAAAAAATAGTTATCGAAAAATTAATTCGATTTTATAAGAACGGGGACTTGAAGGATTTTGATGAATATTCTATTGCGTGGGTGAAGGATTTGGATTCACGCGTGGATTTTGTTAACGGCTTTATTGAAAGTTATGGAGATCCGTTAGGATTGAAAGCTAGTTGGGAGTCCATTGTGAATTTTAAAGATCTGGAAGCAACCAAGCGCACGGAAATCATCAGCGCTAATGCCCAATGGTTTGAAGATCACTCACCTGTAGATCATCGGTTTAAAAAAAAAGGAAGTGAAAGGTGTGTCGGCCAAGGTGATTACAGCCGCTATGCTGGGGGGGGATTTGTATCCTGCTACGGCGATTGGGATTAATCTCCCTAATTCCAACTGGATTCGTAGTGTGCATGGTTCTAAGTCTGTAACCATCGGAAATCTGACAGATGCCTATAATAAAGCGGCTCATGGTAATGGATTTGCAGATGAATTTGTTTGCGGTGCCGAAGAGAAAGAATGGATAAAGAAATATGCAGATCTTACAGGGGATTTACATACTGATTTGCATGAATGTTTGGGACACGGTTCTGGGCAGTTGTTACCGGGAGTAGATCAGGATGCTTTGAAAGCGTATGGATCTACGATAGAAGAGGCACGTGCCGATTTATTCGGTTTGTACTATCTGCCGGATGACAAAATGATAGAATTGGGCTTACACCGGATGGAGATGCCTTTAAAGCAGAATATTATACTTATATGATGAATGGTCTGATGACCCAGTTAGTCCGCATCGAGTTAGGTAATATGGTAGAGGAAGCACACATGCGTAACCGCCAGCTCATTGCGCGGTGGACATTTGAGAAAGGTGCTGCAGATAAGGTGGTTGAAATGGTTAAGAAGGATGGAAAAACGTATGTGAAGATAAACGATTATCAAAAATTGCGCACTCTGTTCGGACAGTTGCTGGCTGAGATACAACGCATTAAAAGTGAAGGCGATTTTGAGGCTGCCCGTAAAATTGGTCGAAAAGTATGCGGTGAAAATAGATCCGGTTTTGCATGCCGAGATATTGGCACGTTATGAAAAACTTCATTTGGCTCCTTACAAAGGTTTTGTAAATCCTGTATATGAGGCTGTGACAGATAAAGATGGAAATATTATAGATGTAAAAGTATCTTATAATGAAGGTTACGCGGAGCAGATGTTACGTTATAGCAAAGAATTTGCGAATCTTCCTTATAGAAATGAATAAGAAAAAATATGGATGTACATGAAACAATAAAGGACATAAAGGGGCAATTCCGTTTGTTTATGAATGGGGTGGCTTCCCAAAGTATGCGCGAGAAGGGATTAGACTATAAACTGAATTTTGGCATCGAACTTCCGCGTTTGAAAGAAATAGCTGCTCGTTATGAAAAAAATCATGAAGTGGCGCAGGCTTTATGGAAAGAAAATATCCGTGAATGTAAAATTCTGGCGGGGATGTTACAGCCGGTAGAAACATTTTATCCGGAAATAGCTGATATATGGGTAGAAGATATGCGCTATCCGGAAATAGCGGAACTGACTTGCATGAGTTTGTTCCAATATTTGCCTTATGCTTCGGAGAAGGCTTTCGAATGGATGGCCGATGATCGTGAATATTTTCAGTTATGCGGCTTTATGCTGATGGCAAGACTATTGATGAAGGGTAATCAGCTGACTGAGCGTTCGGAAGCTGAATTTTTGGATCAGGCAATGGCCACTTTACAAAGCGAGGGAGTGTTGCCCCGCAAAGCAGCTGCTACTGCTTTGAAGAAGTTTGCCGTTCAAAGCAAAGAAAATGGCAAAAGGTGAACCGATTGTTGGCTCCATTAGCCAAATCAGATAAGGTAGAAATAGCTTCTTTGGCTGGAGAAATAAAATTAGAAACAGAATATTGGCATTAAACTTTCATGTTATCATAAAAAGGCTTAACTTTGACGGCGGAACTGAAATCTGTGATGGAAGAGAATGTGGAAAGATAAGGTAAAGCAGATCTTGACAGAATATCTGCAGGTTAACGGGCATCGGAAGACACCTGAACGATATGCTATACTCGATACTATCTATTCCATTAAAGGTCATTTTGACATTGATACGCTTTATAATTATATGGCAAATGAAGGGAAATTCCGGGTAAGCCGGGCTACTCTTTATAATACCATCATTCTTTTTATCGATGCAAAATTGGTTATTAAACATCAGTTCGGCAATTCTTCCCAGTACGAGCGTGCGTACAACAATGAAACCCATCATCACATGATATGTACGGAATGTGGCAAAGTGACCGAATTTCAGGATGAGAATCTGAAACAAGCCATTGCCAATACGAAGCTGAAGAAATTTCATGCCTCGCACTATTCCTTATATATCTATGGTGTATGCAGCAAGTGTACTTGGGCCAAGCGTAGGAAGAAAAAAGATAAGTAACATAAAACGAAGAAACATGAAAGTAGATGTCTTGTTAGGTTTGCAATGGGGTGATGAAGGCAAAGGAAAGGTTGTCGATGTTCTGACTCCCCGTTATGATGTAGTAGCTCGTTTCCAGGGAGGTCCGAATGCAGGCCATACACTGGAATTCGAAGGCCAGAAATATGTGCTCCGTTCCATTCCTTCCGGAATATTTCAAGGAAATAAAGTAAACATTATTGGTAATGGTGTGGTACTGGATCCGGCTTTATTCAAGGCTGAGGCTGAAGCTTTGGAAGCTAGCGGACACCCCCTGAAAGAACGTTTGCACATTTCAAAGAAAGCTCATTTGATTTTGCCTACTCACCGCATTCTGGATGCAGCCTATGAAGCTGCTAAAGGAGATGCCAAAGTGGGAACTACCGGAAAAGGTATAGGCCTACTTATACTGATAAAGTGAGTCGTAACGGCGTACGTGTAGGTGATATCCTTCATAATTTTGAAGAAGTGTATGGAGAAGCAAAGGCACGCCACGAACAGATCTTGAAAAGTCTGAACTATGAATATAATATAACCGAGCTGGAAAAACAATGGTTGGAGGGTATTGAATACCTGAAACAGTTCCATTTGGTGGACAGTGAACATGAAATCAACAATCTTCTGAAGTCGGGTAAGAGTGTGCTTTGTGAAGGTGCGCAGGGAACGATGCTTGATGTTGATTTCGGTTCTTATCCTTTTGTCACTTCTTCAAATACCATTTGTGCCGGTGCTTGTACCGGTTTAGGTATCGGTCCTAATAAAATTGGTAATGTATACGGTATCATGAAAGCGTATTGTACCCGTGTGGGATCAGGTCCTTTTCCTACCGAGCTGTTTGACGAAACTGGTAAGAAAATCCGTGATTTAGGTCATGAATATGGTGCGGTGACAGGTCGTGAACGTCGTTGTGGCTGGATTGATCTTGTGGCTTTGAAGTATTCTATCATGGTAAACGGGGTGACCCAGTTAATTATGATGAAGAGCGATGTGTTGGATGATTTCGAAACTATCAAAGCATGTGTGGCTTATAAAGTAAATGGTGAGGAAATTGATTACTTTCCTTATGATATTAGCGAGGGGTTGGAACCTGTATATGCGGAGCTTCCCGGATGGAAGACTGATATGACCAAGATGACCAGTGAGGATGAATTCCCGGAAGAATTCAATGCGTATGTCACTTTCTTGGAAGAACAGCTGGAAACCCCGATCAAGATTGTTTCGGTAGGTCCTGATCGTGGTCAGACTATTGAACGTTATACGGAAGAATAATAGGGAAGAATCTTATAAGATAAAAAAGAGATACTGTTTTCTTTTGGAGGCAGTTTCTCTTTTTTTGTATACATCTATCTGTTTCTATGTATATTTGATAAAATTGTAACATCTATAATGATACCCATGTAAGATAATATATCTTTCGTCTTTATCGTCTATATCTTTCCGGTTGCTATTCAAGATGTGTGTGGAGCATCAATTGTGCATTATTGCGTATTATTGTGCCAAATCGCGTCAAATCGCGTCATTCCGTCCGGGCTTCTTTCTATATTTGCCATAAATAAAAAAATATTGATATGGCATTACAAACAACCGGATTGGAATTTTTCTACCTGAGTGTGGATTTCTTCGAGAATGATAAAATATTGTTGGTGGAACAAGAGTTGGGCAGTCGGGCTACATTGCTTGTATTGCGCTTGTTGGCACGTATTTACCACAAAGGATATTTTTGCCGTTGGGGAAAGGATGAGTGTCTGCTTTTACCCGCAGATTGCCCGAAGGCTGTACGGCCGATTATGTACAGCAAGTGGTGGATGCACTATTGGAACGTGGCTTTTTTAGTAAAGTCCAATACGAAAAATTTGGAATTCTTACTTCGGAAAGCATACAGGGCCATTATTTTGAGGCGGCACAACGACGGAAGCGTGTAGAGGTGCGGGCTGATTACTTGTTGATAGAGATTTCAAAATACAAGAATTTGTATGTAGACGGCAGTAACGTAGGCATTTCAACGGAAAATGTGGACATGAAAACCGGAAATGTAAACATGAAGTCACAAAGTAAAGCAGAGGAAAGTAAAGCAGAGCAAAAAAATGAAAAGGACTCCTCCTCTTTTTGTTCTCCAGAAAAGAAGAGGATTTTTGCGGAGAAAGAGACCTTTTCTTCTATTCCTGTAGATGGAAAACGCAGAAATACTTCCGGACTGGTTGAAGCTTTGCAGCAGTGGGGATAGGAGATGATAATTTATATAAAATAGTGGGGTACTGTGATTATGGTGTGATAGGGCATCCGATATGGAAAATATTAGCTGATATGCGTATGTCAGGTGGAAGGATACATCAACCGTTAGCCTTTATTTGGTCGCGCCTGCGAGTTTGACCGATTAGGATTTAGTAGATTGATAAATACTGTAATTGTGTAATAAAAAAAACGATTGATAGTTTTATGGTTCATATAAGTAGAAAATAAATAGAATATTAAATAGATAATAGCCTGATTTTTAGAGTGCTGATTATGCTAATGGTAGAGTATAAGTAGAAAGTGACTAAAAAAAATAGTTATAATATATTGTGTATCAAGTAAAAGGGAGAAATAATATAAGTATGGTGGACTGAATGAATAGAGGGGGAACGGTAAGCATAAGTTCTTTTGGAACTCATTTATCAATAACATTGCAAAGATATAAAATTTTATTAAAAATAAAAGAATAAGGCTATTATTTTTGTCTATAATATTTTTTATTCATAAGTATTATTTAGTTGCGATATTTGTTAAAAGTAGGGTATTTATTTCATTTTGAGTATGAAATGATGTAAAATACATGAAAATTGTCAAGAAAATCACTTTTTTTCTTTGGTAATCATTTTCTTCTTTATATATCTTGTTCCCAATAAAGTAGTCTGCTACTTTTTATTTCTTTAACTATTAGCTCCCTGTGTGAAATTACTCTTTTAACAGTTGAATATCTTTGGAACGACTAAGATTTAGACGTTTTTTATAAGAAATGGATTCTTGTATTTTCCTCTTTTGTAGAACTGAGTTCCAAAAGAACTTGGATAATGTTTAATTAAAAGAGAGTGAGTATGAAAGAAAAAGTGTTAATGTTACTAGCTTGTCTGTGGTTGGGTATCGGCTTCTCTATGGCTCAAGCGCCTAAAACAGTTGCAGGAGTTGTAACTTCAGCGGATGATGGTGAGCCGATAATAGGTGCGTCTGTTTTAGTGGAAGGGACTACTATGGGAGCGATTACGGATGTGGATGGCAAGTTTGCTATCAATAATGTTCCTTGCAGATGCTAAAGCGCTGATTTGTTTCTTATTTGGGTATGATTTACTCAGCGGAGTTGGAATTCAGCGTGGTACTATTACTGTAACAATGAAGTCGGACACAAAAGTGTTGGATGAAGTGGTTGTAAACTGCTCAAGGATTGACCGTAAACAAAAAAGCGTTGGGTTATTCTACACAAAAGGTAGCAGGTGAGGATTTGACTATTTCACGACAGACTGATTTGGGTAATGCTATGGCTGGTAAAGTGTCGGGAGCACGTTTTATAGGTGGTGCTAGTTCAGGTTTTGATGCAGGTACTATTATTTTGCGTGGTGCAGGTTCCATTCCTTCTTCGTCCCAGTCGGATAATCCGGCCAATGAACCTATTTATGTGGTAGATGGTGCTATCACCAACAAAAACTCTATCAATATGGATGATGTAGAAAGCATAAACGTATTGAAAGGTCCCGCGGCTACTGCCCTTTATGGTTCGCGTGGTGGTGCAGGTGCTATCATCATAACTACTAAGGCGGGACAAAGTGAGAAAGGGTTGCTTGAAGTAAGTCATACATTGCAGGCCGAAACTTACTAT
>ENA-OQAN01000547-OQAN01000547.1-human-gut-metagenome-genome-assembly--contig:-NODE-547-length-19619-cov-6.403909_pt1 | contig 19619 bp, 22 predicted proteins | sample MGYA00242735_ERZ504527 | MGnify/ENA primary metagenome ERZ504527 (study PRJEB26092, sample SAMD00036230) | human gut metagenome | host: Homo sapiens | study: EMG produced TPA metagenomics assembly of... | reverse complement strand
TTCATCTTTGGAACTATCCGGAAACTGTTGTTTTATTTCCGAAGTAAAAAACATTTGGGTGTTGGACGAAAATAACGCACTTCATTCTTTTTGTCATGCAGATCGGAAGCTATCATCTGATGGGATGCATGCTCAGCGCAGCTCCTGTAACAAATGGTGGGCAGAGGAGATTCTTCAGACAAAGGATTTCGCAGCAGAGCAGGCTCCAATTCAGAAGCTGGGAGAGAATCATGTATTCTTCCTTCCATATTTGATGGGAGAACGTTCACCTCATAATAATCCTGATGCAAGAGGTGTATTCTTCGGGATGTCCATGGACAGCACAAGAGCAGACATGACACAGGCTGTTCTGGAAGGTGTTGCCTTTGGTCTTCGTGATTCCCTGGAAGTTGCAAGAGGCCTTGGAATCAAGATTGAGAGAACCAAGATCTGCGGTGGCGGAGCTAAGAGCCACTGTGGAAGAAGATTATTGCAAACGTTATGAACCTGAAGGTTGATGTTCTGGAGAACGAAGAAGGACCGTCCATGGGTGGAGCTATGCTGGCAGCAGTAGGCTGTGGTGCTTACCCGGATGTAGAAACCATCGGTAAGAAATTTGCCAAAGTTGTTGATACAGTAGAACCGGATCCTGAACTGGTTGCAAAATATGAAGAGAGATATCAGAAGTTCAGAACTCTGTATCCGGCGATGAAGCCATTGTTCTAATCGAATATCTGCCTGACATACTGGGGTTGTTGTGCTTATTTAGCACAACAACCCATTTGACGTACATCTGATGATGACCAATCACCATAGCCTATTTGATTATGACATATCAGGAAAAGGGCAGCTTCAGGAATTCTTCCATGGCTCTGCTGATATAGCGGCCTTTCTTCCAGTAAAAAAACACAGTGCGTTTACTGCTCTGACCGGGCAGCTTATAAAAAACAAGTTCTGAATTTGTTGGAACTCTGGAGAGCAGAAGATCCCCGATGAAAGTGATACCCATTCCCAAACATGCAATATTATAGGCAGTCATCTGCTGATCCAGGCGAAATACTACAGAAGGCGAAAAGTGATTTTCCTGACAAATGGTAAGTGCACGCTTACCGGTATCATTATCTGAACGAAGAATAATAAATGGTTCGTTCTCGAATTTGTTTAATGGAACAGAAGGAATATGAGAAGAACGGAACTGCCCGTTCCGGATTTCCTCAATAGGAATCTGATATTTCTGCAGTCTGGTATTTACTGAATAATTTTTGGGAACCGCTAGAAGAAGTTGTTCTTTCTGGTAGATATAATGTTCAAAAATCTGGTTATCCAGAATACAGTTATCAATCACCAGATCTAACTTTCCGGCCTGGAGAAACTGGGATAGCTTTGCTGTACTTTCTTCTACAAGAGAAATTTGAACATGGGGGAATTTTTGGGAAAAATCAGCAATAAGGGGAGGCAGAATCCACGAAGAAAAAAAGTTACTGCCACCTACATTAAGAGTTCCTGTTTTGAGATTTCCCAGATCCAGTAGGTAGTTTTCGAGATTATTTTCAATATCCATGACTTTTTCAACAGCCTGTATATAATGTTTTCCAACTTCAGTTAACTGCAAAGGTTTGATACTTCGATCAAAAATAGGATAGCCAATACGGTTTTCCACACGTTTTACATTGGCGCTTAAAGAAGGCTGCGAAATGAAAAGAGCAGCAGCAGCTTTGGAAAAGCTTTTTTCCTTGTAGACCTCATAGATGTATTCCATTCCCTGAAACATATAAACTCCTCCGATATATAATTTAAACACTATATATTTTATAAAAATATATGTATTTGATTATATTATAGCAGAGATATATAATGAGGGCAAATACATGGGAGGGCGAATAACTATGAAAAAAACAGACTATCGTGTAGAAAGGGATTCTATTGGTGTAAAGGATATTCCGGAAGATGTATATTATGGAGTACAATCCTTACGTGCGGCTGAAAATTTCCACATTACGGGGCTGAATATGCATCCGGAAATTATTAACAGTCTTGCATACATAAAAAAGCAGCAGCGATAACCAATTGTGAGGTGGGGCTTCTTGAGAAGAAAAAAGCACAGGCGATTGTCCAGGCATGTGATGAAATTGTTTCAGGAAAATTCCATAATGAATTTATTGTGGATCCTGTTCAGGGAGGAGCTGGCACATCTTTAAATATGAATGCCAATGAAGTAATTGCAAATCGCGCGATTGAGATACTGGGAGGAAAAAAGGGCGATTATACAATTATAAATCCTAACGATGATGTGAATTGTGGACAGTCTACCAATGACGTTATTCCTACTGCCGGTAAAATGACTTCTCTTCGTTTGTTGCAGAATCTGAAAAAACAGCTTCTTCGCCTCTATGATGCTCTTAATGAAAAAGCTACAGAGTTTGATCACATAATAAAAATGGGGCGTACACAGATGCAGGATGCAGTACCAATTCGTCTGGGACAGGAATTTAAGGCATATTCGGTAGCAATCATGCGTGATATCCACAGAATGGATAAAGCAATGGATGAAATGCGGACTCTTAATATGGGAGGTACTGCTATTGGAACAGGAATTAATGCAGATGAGGGCTATCTGAGAAGAATTGTTCCAAATCTCACTGAAATATCGGGAATGGACTTTATACAGGCTTTTGATCTGATTGATTCCACTCAGAATCTGGATCCATTTGTAGCCGTTTCCGGTGCTGTGAAAGCATGTGCGGTAACTCTTTCCAAAATGTCAAATGATCTCCGTCTGATGTCCTCCGGTCCACGTACTGGTTTTGGGGAGATTAATCTTCCGGCAAAACAGAATGGTTCCTCTATTATGCCAGGTAAAGTTAATCCGGTTATTCCTGAAGTAGTGAATCAGGTTGCTTTTAATATTATTGGTAATGATGTTACCATTACCATGGCTGCAGAGGCTGGTCAGCTGGAATTAAATGCGTTTGAGCCGATTATTTTCTATTGCATGTTCCAGTCTATCGATACTCTTGGCTATGCAGTCCAGACATTGGTGGATAATTGTATTGTAGGAATTACGGCAAATGAAGAAAGATGCCGTTATCTGGTAGAAAACAGTGTAGGTATTATCACTGCAATCAGCCCCATCTTGGATATCAGAAGGCTGCGGATATTGCAAAAAAGGCAATTAAGACAGGCGAATCTGTAAGACGTCTGATTCTGAAAGAAAAGCTTATGGACGATGATGAACTTAATCGCATTCTGGATCCGATCCATATGACGGAACCTGGTATTTCCGGAAAAGATTATCTTATAAAAAAATAAAGAAAAAAACAGGCGGGAAAATCTTCCCGCCTGTTAAATCGTCTGGACACATATCATACATAAATATGATTTTTATATTTTTGAATTATTCGATTGATTTCAACCGGATTAGAACAGACCTGTGATCTTACCTGTCTCGTCTACGTCGATTCTCTCAGCAGCCGGAACTTTAGGAAGACCTGGCATTGTCATGATCTCACCTGTAAGAGCTACGATGAATCCTGCACCAGCGGAAATCTTCAGGTTACGTACTGTAACTTCGAAGTCAGTAGGAGCACCCAGTTTGGTCTGGTCATCTGTTAAGCTGTACTGAGTCTTAGCTACACAGATCGGGCAGTTGCCGAATCCAAGAGCTTCTAACTGTTTCGCCTGTTTCTGAGCGTTAGCTGTCAGAACTACTTTCTTACCGCCATATACTTTCTGAACGATCTGGTTCAGTTTGTCTTCGATAGAACCTTCCAGTTCATATGCATAGGAGAAGTCGTTTGGTTCTTCAACAAGACGGATAACTTCTTCTGCAAGTTTGATTCCGCCTTCGCCGCCTTTTGCCCATACTTCAGAAAGAGCAACGTTAACGCCCAGTTCTTTACATTTAGCTTCTACAAAGTCAAGCTCTGCTTTTGTATCTGTAGGGAATGCGTTGATAGCAACAACACATGGAAGTTTGTATACGTTTTTAATGTTGGAAACGTGTTTTAACAGGTTCGGGATACCTTTTTCAAGAGCTTCCAGGTTTTCATTGTTAAGGTCAGCTTTAGCAACGCCGCCGTTGTATTTCAGGGCACGTACTGTAGCTACGATTACAACTGCGCTTGGTTTTAAACCAGCCATACGGCATTTGATATCAAGGAATTTCTCAGCACCAAGGTCAGCACCGAAACCAGCTTCTGTGATTGCATAATCAGCAAGCTTCATAGCCATCTTTGTAGCTGTTACAGAGTTACATCCATGAGCGATGTTTGCGAATGGTCCGCCATGTACGATTGCAGGAACGTGTTCCAGAGTCTGTACAAGGTTTGGTTTCAGAGCATCTTTTAACAGGGCTGTCATAGCGCCTTCTGCGTGAAGGTCACCTGCTGTTACAGGTTTCTGCTCGGAAACTTTTCCGTATGTATATCCGATGATGATCTTGGATAATCTTTCTTTCAGGTCTTTGATGTCGCTTGCAAGACAGAGAACTGCCATGATTTCAGATGCAACTGTGATGTCGTATCCGTCTTCACGAGGCATACCGTTTGTCTTTCCGCCAAGACCATCTACTACGTTACGAAGCTGACGGTCGTTCATATCTACACATCTTCTCCATGTGATCTTACGTGGGTCGATGTTTAATGCATTGCCCTGGAAGATATGGTTATCGATCATAGCTGCCAGTAAGTTGTTAGCTGCGCCAATGGCATGGAAGTCACCTGTGAAGTGAAGGTTAATATCTTCCATAGGAACAACCTGTGCATATCCGCCGCCTGCTGCACCACCTTTTACACCGAATACCGGTCCTAAGGATGGCTCACGAAGAGCTACCATAACACTCTTGCCAAGTCTCTGCATACCATCTGCAAGACCTACAGTAGTAGTAGTTTTACCTTCTCCTGCTGGAGTTGGGTTGATAGCTGTAACGAGGATTAATTTTCCATCCTTCTTATCACTTTCTTTCAGAAGATTGTAGTCGATTTTTGCTTTGTATTTTCCGTACTGCTCCAGGTATTTGTCGTCAATACCTGCTTTCTCTGCGATCTGAGTAATTGGAAGCATCTCGCATTCCTGTGCAATTTCAATGTCTGATTTGAATCCCATAATTGTTTTTCTCCTTTCGTTTCCGCATAACATGAAAAAACTTCTGTTGCTGTTCACTCCGCGATCAGCAACAATTATTAATTGAAAGAAGTATTGGCCGGTCTGCCTGGTATTCCTGATTTCTGCCCTGAAAGTTATAAAAAAAGGCCAGTATCTGAATATTTCAAATACTGCCCAGACGGTCGGCTCCCACAAACCTCCGACTCCACGTGGTTTGCACTCCACTCTTTCCGTCAGTACTCGAAGGTTCTTTCAATTGATGAATACAATATATCATTTTGAGAAAAAAATGTCAAGAAAATTTTTGTTGAAACGTCAAAAAATGTGAGTAAACTGGATAAAAGTTGTGCAAATTGATAAGAGAAGAGAATCGTAATCCCTGGTAATGAAAGAAAATACGTTTTCTCAAGGGAAGAAATTGTTAAAAAATAGACACAGTTTTCCCTGATAAATGAAGAAAATATAAAAAGCGGGTAAAGACTGTGCAAAATATGGAAAATGGAATTGACAACAGTTCAGAAGATATGTTATTCTCATCTTTAGTATGAAAAGACACTATCGTTTTCATGCAAATATTTGCTCACATTCAGAGACAGTTTCTGAATGTTAAGCCATACGGACAGGCGGGGCAGTTGCCGGGTGGGAGACACCACATTATTGATTGAGTTAGAAGCTCAAATTTTATAAGTTGATTACTTTATAATAATCAGTGCGTAAGCACACATCATCTTGTGAAACGGTCAATAAGAGCATAGCATATATTTGCCAGCGATTGAAGACGACAGCAGTCATGAATATTTCAGAATACGGGAACAGGCACAGGATACAGACGGATTTATACGGGAAATCCGGTCAGTATATAAAGAGACAGAGCCTGAGAAATTCTATAGATCATGAGAGAAGCAGATGGTGAATGAACTTATCTGCTTCTTTTTTTGTGCAGATATAGCAAATATATAGAGAAATAATTGAATCATTGTGCCGGTTTGAGGCAGTATACAATTGCTGAATGATAGAACTGTATTTGCCGGTACATGACGACAGGAAAAGAGGAACATGTCAAATGGATTATGAAAGACAACAGCATGCGCCCATATATGAAGCACTGGAACGTTTCCGAAAGAAGAGAGTCGTTCCCTTTGATGTGCCGGGACATAAAAGAGGAAGAGGAAATCCGGAGCTTGCACAGTTGCTGGGAGAGAAATGTGTGGGCTGGATGTTAATTCTATGAAGCCGCTGGACAATCTCTGCCATCCGGTTTCAGTGATCAGAGAAGCGGAGGAGCTTGCAGCAGATGCTTTTGGCGCAGCACATGCATTTCTTATGGTAGGAGGAACCACATCTGCAGTGCAGAGTATGATCCTTTCTGTTTGTAAGTCAGGGGACAAGATCATTCTGCCGCGAAATGTACATAAAAGTGCCATCAATGCCCTGGTACTGTGTGGTGCAATTCCGGTTTATGTAAACCCGGAGGTGAATGCACAGCTGGGTATCTCCCTTGGCATGGAGGTCAGCCAGGTGGAGAAGGCTATGGATGAGAACCCGGATGCGGTGGCGGTTCTTGTAAATAACCCTACCTATTATGGAATCTGTTCGGATTTGCGGACTATCGTAAAGAAGGCTCATGCCAGAGGAATGAAGGTGCTGGCAGATGAGGCTCATGGAACCCATCTTTATTTCGGCAGAAACCTCCTGTATCCGGAATGGCGGCAGGTGCTGACATGGCGGCAGTTTCCATGCACAAATCCGGCGGAAGTCTGACACAGAGTTCGCTGCTGCTTTTGAATAAGAGTATGAATGCAGAGAAAGTGCGCCAGATCATCAATCTGACTCAGACCACAAGTGCTTCTTATCTTCTGTTGTCCAGTCTGGATATCTCCAGAAGAAATCTGGCACTCAGGGGAGAGGAATCCTTGAAAAGGTTGCAGGGATGGCGCAGTATGCCAGAGAGGAGATCAATGAGATCGGCGGCTATTATGCATATGGTATGGATCTGATCAATGGAACCAGTGTTTTTGATTTTGATGTTACAAAACTCTCCATTTATACATTGGGAAATGGGCTGGCAGGTATTGAAGTTTATGATCTTCTCAGAGATGAATATGATATTCAGATCGAGTTTGGAGATATCTGTAATATTCTGGCTTACATTTCCATCGGAGACAGGCTTCAGGATATTGAGAGACTGGTAGGGGCATTGGCTGATATTGAACGTCTGTATAAGAAGGACAGCACAGGTATGCTTTCCGGGGAATATATCGCACCTGCAGTGGTGGCGTCTCCACAGCAGGCATTTTATGCGGAGAAAGAATCTCTGCCCATGGAACAGACGGCAGGCAGGATCAGCGGTGAATTTGTTATGTGTTATCCTCCGGGAATCCCGATTCTTGCTCCTGGGGAAATGGTGACACAGGAAATTGTAGAATACATTCTTTATGCAAGAGACAAAGGCTGTTCCATGCAGGGAATGGAGGATCCGAAGGTAGAATATCTTCAGGTTCTGAAAGGGGGTATCTGATCATGGAATTATGGTATTCCGAGTTCCATACAGGAAATGTAAAGCTTTCTGTCCGGATTAACCGACAGTTATTTTCAGGGGAAAGTGAATTTCAGAGAATCGATGTGTTTGAGTCTGAAGAATTTGGGAGATTTGTGGCTCTGGACGGTGAGATTGTATTCTCTGATAAAGATGAATTTATTTATGATGAGATGGTTACGCATGTGCCAATGACAGTACATCCCAATGTAAAAAATGTTCTGATCATCGGCGGCGGTGACGGTGGAGTTGCCAGAGAACTGATCCATTATCCACAGATTGAGAGCATTGATGTGGTGGAATCCGATAAAATGTTTGTGGATGTATGTGCGGAGATGTTTCCGGATATTGCCCAGGGACTGAAGGATGAGAGAGTCAACATTTATTATGAAGACGGCCTTCGGTTCCTGCGGAATAAAAAGGCCAGATATGACCTGATCATCAATGATTCCACAGATCCGCTGGGACATACAGAGGGACTTTTTACAAAGGAATTCTACGGAAGCTGTTATAAGGCTCTCAGAGATGACGGAATCATGGTTTATCAGCATGGAAGTCCTTTTTATGATGAGGATGAGGTGGAATGCAGAAAGATGCACAGAAAGGTTTTCCGGTCATTTCCGGTGAGCAGGGTTTATCAGGCACATATCCCTACCTGTCCCTCGGGATACTGGCTTTTTGGATTTGCATCAAAGAAATATCATCCACTGGAAGATTTCAGGCCGGAGAGGTTTGATAATCTTAATATAGAAACATGGTATTATACAACAAACCTTCACAGAGGAGCATTTATGCTTCCAAAATATGTAGAAGATTTACTGGAAGAGGAGGAAAACAGTTTATGAGCAGATTATTGGTAATTGGATGTGGTGGGGTAGCTTCAGTGGCAATTCGCAAATGCTGTCAGAATAGCGATGTTTTTACAGAGATTATGATCGCAAGCAGGACAAAGGAAAAATGCGATGCACTCAAAGAGAAGATTGAAAGTACAACGAAGACAAAAATTGAGACAGCAAAGATAGATGCGGATAATGCAGCAGAGGTCGCAGAATTGATCAGAGCCTATAAGCCGGATGCTGTCCTGAATGTGGCACTTCCATATCAGGATCTTACCATCATGGATGCATGTCTGGAAGCCGGTGCGGATTATATTGATACTGCCAATTATGAAGCAGAGGATACAGAAGATCCCACATGGCGTGCAATCTACGAAAAGAGATGTAAAGAAAAAGGCTTTACTGCATATTTCGATTATTCCTGGCAGTGGCTTATAATGAGAAATTTAAGGAAGCAGGACTGACTGCTCTTCTGGGAACCGGTTTTGATCCGGGTGTTACCAGTGTATTCAGTGCCTATGCCTTGAAGCATTATTTTGATGAAATCCATACCATTGATATTCTGGACTGTAACGGCGGTGATCATGGATATCCTTTTGCCACAAACTTTAACCCGGAGATCAATCTTCGAGAGGTTTCCGCAAATGGTTCCTACTGGGAAGACGGACATTGGGTAGAAACAGAGCCTATGGAATTTAAATCTGTCTATGATTTCCCTGAGGTAGGAAAGAAGGATATGTATCTTCTTCATCATGAAGAGATTGAATCACTGGCAAAAAATATTCCGGGAGTACAGAGGATCCGTTTCTTTATGACATTCGGACAGAGCTATCTGACACATATGAAATGTCTGGAAAATGTAGGAATGCTTTCCACCGCACCTGTGGAATTTAATGGACAGGAGATCGTGCCGATCCAGTTTTTGAAAGCTCTTCTGCCGGATCCTGCATCTTTGGGTCCGAGAACAGTGGGTAAAACAAATATCGGCTGTATTTTCACAGGTGTTAAGGACGGAAAAGAGAAAAGTATTTATATTTATAATGTATGTGATCATCAGGAATGCTATAAAGAGGTGGAATCCCAGGCAATCTCCTATACAACAGGTGTTCCGGCTATGATCGGTTCCATGATGGTAGTGACCGGACAGTGGAAGAAGCCGGGTGTATTTAATGTGGAAGAATTTGATCCGGATCCATATATGGAAGCACTGAACAAATGGGGACTTCCATGGAAGTCTGCGAAGATCCTGAACTGGTAAAGGTCTGGAAAGCCAATGAAGATTAATCAACTGCAAACTCCCTGCTATGTGATCGATGAGAAGAAGATGCGGGAGAATCTGGAGATTTTGAAAAAAGTCCAGGAGGATACCGGGTGTAAGATCCTTCTGGCGCAGAAAGCGTTTTCCGGTTTTGCTCTGTATCCCATGATCGGAAAATATCTGGCAGGTACCACTGCCAGCGGTCTGTTTGAGGCAAGGCTTGGATATGAAGAGATGGGGAAAGAGAATCATGTTTTTTCCCCTGCTTACCGTACAGAAGATATAGAGGAACTGGATCGGATCTGTGACCATATTATCTTTAATTCCACAGCACAGCTGAAGAAATTTAAAGAAGTGTGTACCGGAGCCAGTCTGGGACTCCGTATTAATCCGGAATGCTCCACTCAGGGGGATCATGCGATCTATGATCCCTGTGCGCCGGGTTCAAGGCTGGGGGTTACCAGAGAGAACTTTGACGGGGAATGTCTGAAATGGATCGACGGACTGCATTTTCATACGCTCTGCGAACAGAATGCGGATGACCTGGAGAAAACATTGCAGGCGGTAGAGGAGAAGTTTGGAGAATTTCTGTCTGAGGTTTCCTGGCTGAATATGGGCGGCGGACATCATATTACCAGAGAGGATTATGATGTAAAGCTCCTGGAAAAATGTATTCAGCATATGAAGGAAACCTATGATCTGGATATTTATCTGGAGCCCGGGGAGGCTGTTGCCTGAATGCCGGATATCTGGTGACAGAGGTTATGGACATTGTGGAAAATGAGATCAGAACGCTGGTTCTGGATGCTTCTGCAGCCTGCCATATGCCGGATGTGCTGGAAATGCCCTATCGTCCGCCTCTTAAAGACAGCGGGGAAGCAGGGGAGAAGGCATATACCTACCGCTTATCTTCCTGCACCTGCCTGGCAGGAGATGTAATCGGAGATTATTCCTTTGACAGAGAGATCCGGATCGGGGACAAGCTGTATTTTATGGATATGGCGATTTATTCTATGGTGAAGAATAATACATTTAACGGTATGCCGCTGCCGGATATTGCGGTTATGCATGAGGACGGAGAGTGTGAGGTTATCAGACATTTCGGATACGAAGACTTTAAGAGCCGGCTTTCCTGATATCTGCCGGGCTATCAAAGAAAAGGAGACAGACATGGAAGTTACAAAGAAGAACAGAACAAAATATCGTATGCCCGGAGAATTTGAGCCTCATGAGGGATGTGTGATGATCTGGCCGGAACGTCCCGGTTCCTGGAATTATGGGGCAAGGGAAGCACAGAAAGCATTTGTGAAAGTTGCAGAGGCTATTGGAGTGAGCGAAAAGGTGTATATGCTGGTTTCCAAAGCTCAGATGGAGAATGCAAAGAATCAGCTTGGGAATGTTTCCGGTGTGACTTTGCTGGAATGCGAGACAGATGACGCCTGGGCCAGAGATGTGGGAGCAACCATGGTTCTGGATGAGAAAGGGGCGGTCTGTGGAGTTGACTGGCAGTTTAATGCCTGGGGAGGTACCTTTGACGGGCTTTACCGGAACTGGGAAAAGGATGACAGGGTGGCTGCCTTTATCTGCAGGACTCTCGGTTGTCCATGTCTGGATGCCAGACCTTTTGTGCTGGAGGGCGGTTCCATCCATTCTGACGGAGAGGGGACTCTGATTGTTACAGAGGCCTGTCTTCTGAGTCAGGGACGCAATCCTCAGATGAGCAGGGAACAGATAGAGGAACAGTTGAAGTACTGGCTCGGTGTCCACAAGATTATCTGGCTTCCATGTGGAATCTATCAGGATGAAACCAATGAGCATGTGGATAACGTGTGCGCTTTTGTAAGGCCCGGAGAGGTTGTGCTTGCATGGACAGAGGATGAGACAGATCCGCAGTATGCCATGTCTTTGGCTGATCTGAAGGTGCTGGAACAGGAAACAGATGCAAAGGGCAGAAAATTTAAGATTCATAAGCTTCCGATTCCTCAGAAACCGGTCTGCCTTACCCAGGAAGATGTGGATGGCTTTGTGTTTGAAGAGGGAGAAGACGAACGGGAAGCAGGAGAACGGATGGCTGCCAGTTACGTGAATTTCTATATTTCCAATGGAGGGATCATCCTTCCACAATTTGGGGATGAAAATGACAAAAGGGCAGTGGAGATTCTGCAGAAGTGTTTTCCTGAAAGAAGGATTTATCCCATTGATGCCAGAGCCATCATTGTTGGCGGTGGAAATATTCACTGTATCACCCAGCAGATTCCCGGAAAAAATATCTGACCTTGATGCAGAAAACTTTGAGAGTCATGTGTTTGAGGGTTATTACCTGAAAGTTATGAAAAAACTTACTTATGTAAACAGGAGCAGGAGGAACAGACAGGATGAGAAATGTAACAGTGGCAGCAGTTCAGATGAAATGCAGTAAAAGTGTGGAGAAAAATATTGCCCATGCAGAGGAACTGGTGCGTCAGGCAGCAGCAAAGGGAGCTGAGATTGTTCTTCTGCCGGAGCTTTTTGAACGGCCCTATTTCTGCCAGGAGCGCAGATATGAGTATTATGAATATGCGCAGACTGCAGAGGAAAACCCTGCAGTGCGTCATTTCAGCAGGGTAGCGGCAGAGCTGGGGATTGTGATCCCGGTCAGTTTTTATGAAAAAGAGGTCAATAATACCTATAACAGCATTGCGGTTCTGGATGCAGATGGGAAGAATCTCGGTATTTATCGGAAAACACATATTCCGGATGACCATTATTATCAGGAAAAATTCTATTTCACACCGGGAGATACCGGTTTTAAGGTTTTTGATACCAGATTTGGAACCATTGGAGTTGGAATCTGCTGGGATCAGTGGTTCCCGGAAACGGCAAGATGTATGGCACTGCAGGGCGCAGAGCTTCTCTTTTATCCCACTGCCATCGGAAGTGAACCCATCCTGGAATGTGACAGCATGGAACACTGGAGAAGATGTATGCAGGGACACGCTGCTCCAACCTGATCCCTGTGATCGCTGCCAACAGAATCGGTGAGGAAACAGTAGAGCCATGTCTGGAAAATGGAATGCAGAAATCTGCTCTTAATTTTTATGGTTCCTCTTTTATCACAGACAACACAGGTGCTCTCTGTGCAGAACTGCCCGGAGGGGAAGAGGGGGTGCTTGTAAGCACTTTTGACCTGGATGCATTAAAGGCAGATAGACTGAACTGGGGACTTTTCAGAGACCGCAGACCGGAGATGTATGCAAAAATTGTCGGGAAATGACATACAAGCCAAAATTCCATTGCCGCAGGCAATCTGGAATGAATTTTGGCTCAGTTACTGAGAACGTAGTGAACAGTAACTGAGTTTATAAGAATTTCATAAAAAGTTTATGATTATATTAGTTGCTACCTGTAGTATATATGGTAAAATAAGAGTACGAACGTTACTGATAACGGAGCGAGCAGTAGAGTTTTGACATGTATTTCTGGCAAAATGGAGTGTAGAAGATGAACAGAAAAGAATTTTTGGAAATCCTGAGAAGCCAGCTTGCCGGGCAGATGCAGGAAGGCAAAGCAGCGGCACATATCAGGTATTATGAAGATTATATACAGTCTCAGGTACGTGGCGGACGTTCAGAGCAGGAGGTACTGCAGGAACTGGGAGATCCACATCTGATAGCAAAAACTCTGATCGATACAGATGATGGAAGTACACAGGAAGATTACGGAGAGTATTCTTCTTACGGAAGCAGTTATGGCAATGAGACAGAGTTTCCTCATCAGCAGGAGAAAAGATGGAAAAAAGTAATCGATCTTTCTACCTGGCATGGCAGGGCTGTTGTTATTGCAGCAGCGGCTGTTATAATTATTTTACTGATACTGATAATCGGAGTTGCGATTCCGTTTTTTATAATTCTTGCAATTATTCTTTATTTTCTTTCATGGCTGAAGAAAAGAAATGATCAATGAAAATCTGTGCAGGGTTTCAGAAAAGAAACCCTGCGCAGAATCTTAAAATCTTAAGTGTAAACGTTCTTGTTTCACGATATTAATTCCCCTTGAATATTTATAATCATACAATCTCAACTTATTTCTATTCTTTAATCCTGCCAGGTGCAGGGAAAAATCCCACATTCATTTTTATATTTTTTGTTCGGAAAGGAGACGGAAAATGAAACACAATTTCAAACTGAAAGAACGCCTTGGAGCTTTGCTGCTTGCAATGCTTTTTATTCTGCAGGCAATTCTGGGGCTTGTGCCTGTCTGCGTAACTCAGGCGGCACCGTTAACTGTAGAAACATGGGACAGTGACAAGGTGGTAGATTATGGTTATCGCTTTAACATGAAGTTTCAGCCCGGAATTACCACATATGAATCTTTTGGGTGTGATAATCTGGACAGGGAAGCTTTTTCAGACAATGGAAAAAGCGAACGTGACACAGAGTGCGTTCGTGTAGGAGCGGACTATAAAGCCGGAAGCGCAGGGATGCGTTATAACAATGTAGGAAAAGATGGAAATGGAAATATTGTTGATGTCAGACTCATTCTTGTGGGAGTAGAGAATGCAGAACCCCGTTATGATCTGCGCACTGCAGAATCGATTGTTCAGAATAAAGGCGGAGCTACGTTTGCATGGAAAGATAATGAAGCTTATCCAATGGTTGGCTTTTCCAAAAACAGTATCGGTGTATTTATTTATTCTGTAGGATACGCAAAGGTTAAGTTTCAGTTTCTGAAGCATGGAACAGAAGAAACACTGCCGATCAGTGGCCATGGAACCATACGTGATATTGATGCGGGACAGGGAGTCCGTATTCCGTCAGACAGCAGTCTGGATAATGCATATGTTCTGAAAAACAATGATTATCTGACGTAGATGGGAATTCTGTAAGCTCACCCCTTGGTTCCGTTGAGCCGGATGATCCGAGAGGATGGCTGAATCTTTTTTATAATACAGATAATTTTACGGTAGAATTCTGTCATCAGTTCAGACTGGATAAATGGGATAAAAGTCGTGAAGATGCCATTGCAAAAGCCGGTTCTCAGGAAAGATGGGCAGAGATTACAAGAAATAAATATCTGGATCCATCAGGCAACAGTTATTGTCCGAACTTTAAAGGACAGAAATACTGCAAAGCATATGCATATTTTGATTTTACATCCTATTGTTTCGGTGATGTTGAGATGAAAAAAGCGCCTGAGAAACGTGTGGGAGAGGCAAACTGTACATGGGAACAGGCAGCTGCCACATCAAAAGAAAAACCTTTTGGCATTCGTCAGGGACAGGAATTCCAGTATATGATCCGGGCGGAGGTGACACCCAATAGACTGAAATCCTTTGTGGTACAGGATATACTTGAGGATTGTCTTACTATAGAGGATGCATCAAAAGTCAGTATTGTGAATGATGCAGGGCAGACAGTGACAGACTGGTTTGATGTTGCTGTTGAAGGACAGAAAGTGACCTGCAGGGCCAAAGCAGAGAGCCTTCAGGATGAAGCATTTACAGATAATCAGACTTACACATTTACTTTAAAAGTACGCCAGAGACCGGAATCAGAAATTAACATTTCAAAATACCTTGCAGAGGATGGATACAGTATTCTTGTACCAAACCATGCATCCATGAGTTATGAACGTACAAACGGAAGCGGAGATACAATGGATACGGAAACAGTGTGGGTAAAGGGTGTGATTCCACCGGAACTGGAAGTAAAGAAAAATACTTCTCAGTATGAATGGAAAACGGGAGATATCATAGATTATGAGGTTCTGGTTTCTCAGACAAAACAGGATGTAAAAGCAGTAAATGTTGTTATTACAGACGAGCTTCCATCATGTCTGCAGTTTCTGGAAGGGCAGTATGCTGTAGAGACAAGTCAGGGAGGCGAGAACTGTACGCTTACCGGACAGGGAGAAAATGGATGGAAAGCAGAGTGTCCGTCCCTGAAGTATGGGGAGACGATCACAATCCGTTTTAAATGTCAGGCATCTGAGGATTCCAATGGACAGGAATGGGAGAACATTGTAACTGCAACAGCGGATAATCTGATCAATCCTGAGACAGGAGAACAGGAATCCAGAAAGGATATGGCAGAAGTATGGCCGAACAGTCCACAGCTTGAAATTGATAAAACAGCAGACAAATATGAATGGCAGGCAGGAGAGCAGGTAGCTTACCGGATCGTGGTGAATAATGTAACGGCAGGAACAATTGCAAAAGATGTAACTATTACTGATATTGGTCTGCCGCAGGGACTGGTTCTGGCAGGTGGTGCACAGAGCATGGAAGTACTGGGAGTTCAGCAACAGGTAAACTATCCCGTACCGGATAAGAAAACAGGACAGGCATATGAAGCGAGATCTGTGGATTCTCAGTTGAATGCAGATGAGAACGGATTTTCCTTTTATTGTTCTTATGTGCCATACAGTCAGCCTGTAACGATTATTTTCCATTGTATCGCACAGGAAGAGGCAAATGGACACGAAAGCGTAAATGCAGCAACTGTAAAAGCTGCTAATACAGATGAGAGATCTGATGATGCAGAAGTATATGTAAATTCAGGAGAATTCTGGATTGAGAAATCTGCAGATCATTATGAATGGCAGGTCGGAGAACAGGTACAGTACAATGTGGTGGTGGAGAATAAAAAAGCAGGTACAGTGGCCCGGAACGTAACTGTCTGGGATACCGGTATGCCGGCAGGACTTGCGCTTTCATCGGCAGAGGATGTATCGGTAAGCGGAATCCCACAGAATATTACGCAGCTGACAGCAGGGACCAAAGATGTTTTGAACCAGCTCAATCCGGAATTTTATAATGAGACATCAGAGAAACCGGTGAATTATGAATTTCTTCAGGAGGGAAGCGGATGGAGACTGAACATTTCAGATCTTCCGGCAAATACTCCGGTTATGATTTCTTTCCTTTGCACAGTTGCGGAAGCGGCAAATGGAATGGAAAGCATTAATGTTGCCAATGTGCAGGCGCAGAATGCCCCTGTTTCACAGGATGACGCAGAAGTGTATGTAAATACAGCAGTTCTTTCTATTGAGAAAAGTTTTCAGAATCCATATCTGGCAGCCGGGGACGGACGTGCGGAAAATGAATTTCGGGTAGGAGAACAGGTGAATTATCAGGTTACGGTTAATAATCTTCAGAAGGGATCTATCGCAAGAAATCTTGTGATCAGTGATCTTTCCCTTCCTGAAGGGCTGGCTCTGGACGGAGCTGAAGATGCTGTTACTGTAAGCGGTGTTCCGGCTGTTATTCAGAATCCGGTGGCAGGAACTGATGATGCAGGAAATCAGCTGAATCCGGAAAATTATAAAGAAACAGTGGAAAAACCGGTCAGCTGTCAGGTTACACGTCAGGGAACCGGATGGATCGTGACGATTTCAGATCTTCCGTATCAGACACCTGTGACTGTTAATTTCCGCTGTACTGCGCAGGAAAGCGTAAATGGGATGGAGATTGTAAATACAGCACAGGCGTATGCAGATAATGCACAGAAAGTAAAGGACTCCTCAAAAATCTGGGTGAACTCGCCTGTTCTTAACGTAGAGAAGACGACGGACAAACCATTTTACAAATATGGTGATATTATTACATACCGCATTGTCCTGACACAGGAGCAGACCGGATGTGTGGCGCGTAATGTTACTCTGCAGGATGTGATCGATACTCAGGGAGTACGTCTTCTGAAGGATTCGGTGATTCTGATGGATGAGAAAGGAAATGTGGCAGATGCTGATGTACAGATTAATGATGATAATACTTTCCTGATGTCAACAGGCAGGACACTGGTCAGGGATAGCAGATATAGTATCTGCGATAATGATAAAGGCGGTCTTTTTGAGCAGGTAATGTATAATCCTCTGGACTGTCAGGAACAGAAAAGTATGATCGTGGAATATCAGGCAGCAGTGATTGATGCAGCCTGGCAGGACAGAAAGTGCACAATACTGCAGTTGCAGACAGCAGTGAAAAGATACCTGCAACCGGGGAAACAGAGACAGAGGTACACAGTCCGATTCTGGAAATTGTGAAGGAATCAGATAAGAAAGAGTATGCGTCCGGTGAGAAAGGATACTATAAGCTGACAGTAAGACAACTGCGTGAGGATGTCACAGATCAGAATATTGTTATCGAAGATAAACTGGAAACCCAAGGGGCTTCTATTGTAAAAGACAGCATTTTTGTGAAGAAAAACGGCATAGAGCTGAAAGATGCCAAAATAGAGGCAGATGATACAGGATTTGTAATTCAGACAGGAGCATCGTTGTCAGATATGGATAAAATTGAAGTCTGCTATGAAGTGGTATTTAAAACAGAAAGCACAGAGCCTGAAAAAAATTGTAAACACAGCGAAAGCAAGAGGAGATATTTCACCGGAAATTGCGGCGCAGCAGGAGGTATATGTGAAAACAAAAGCAGAACCCACTGCCACACCAACACCGTCTGCAACACCGAAACCAACAGAAACACCAAAGCCGACAGAGACACCAAAACCTACAGAAGTACCGAAACCGACGGAGCAGCCAAAAGCCACACCAACACCATCTGTACCGGGAACCTGCCCGAAAATGACTCCTGTACCGACGAAAGCACCGTTGGCATCTTACAATGGTGGAAATAATGGAGGCACAACTTCCGGAAGCGGAGGCAGCAGTTACGCAAATTCGGGTGGATATACCGGTGGATACGGAAGCTATCAGGGTGGTTCCATGGCAGGAAGTTCTAAAACAGGAGATGTCAGACCGTTTAAAATGATGGCTGTTCTTGGACTTATCGGAATGGGACTGCTGACAGGAGGTGTGGTGATCTACAGAAGAACTGTTTCCGGGAAAAGAAATATAAAGGGTATGCCGCGGAAATGAAAAAACTCAGAACATTTGCAGTAAGTATGATCATAGCAGCAATTGGGCTTCTTATATATTGTGCCGGCTTCTATATAAAAAGTTATGAACAGAATCTTGCAGCAAGGCAGGAATATGCAGAGCTTTCCCAAATGGCAGGGGTGAAGAACAGAGAAGGTGCCGGATTATTGGCAGATGGCAAAAAAACTGATGAAGACAGCAGTACAAAAAACAGTGAAAAAAAACGCAGGAAAAAACAGAGAAGATCTTCTGAATCAAAAAACAAAAACTGTACAGATGAAATCAGGGAATCCTTCGGGATTTCCTGGGAAAATTTAAGAAAGATCAACTCTCAGACAGTTGCCTGGATTACTGTCCCGGGAGCCGATATTTCTTATCCTGTAGTTCAGGCGGCAGATGATGAATATTACCTGAAACATAATTTCAGAGGAGAGGAAGATCTGTTTGGATGTATTTTTCTGGAACATGACATAAAAAAGAATTTCACAGATTCCCACAGTATTCTTTACGGGCATAATATAGAAGGTAATATGATGTTTGCAAATCTGAACCGTTATGAACAGCCTGAATTTCTAAAAAAATGTCCTGAAATTGAGATCACAACACCAAAAAGAAAGTTTCTGTACAAAATTTTTTCTGTGGAACAGGCATCTTCCCAAAGCCCGGCATTTGAATATGGATACAAGTTATCCAGTCCTGCATACAGGAGACAATTATCTATATTGAAAAATAATTCCATGTATGACACAGGAGTAGAGCCTGATGAAAGGGAGAGAATGGTGACTCTGATCACCTGTAATTCACGTCTGGATAAAGAAATACGTATGGCGGTACATGGGATTTGCCATGAATGTTATGGTATAGAAAAGCTGAGCCGAAGTGATGTTGAAATCAATCGGATATTGGTAACTTTCGTAAAGGATGAACTGTTACTGTTTACATATCACTATCCCTCGAGGTGTTTTGGAAAAAACTAATGAAAAAATCTCTCATATTTTGTATAATTTATGCATAAAAACACTTGTTCGTACGTGCGTACAAGTTGTATCCTAAA
>ENA-OQAN01000546-OQAN01000546.1-human-gut-metagenome-genome-assembly--contig:-NODE-546-length-19635-cov-1.397683_pt1 | contig 19635 bp, 25 predicted proteins | sample MGYA00242735_ERZ504527 | MGnify/ENA primary metagenome ERZ504527 (study PRJEB26092, sample SAMD00036230) | human gut metagenome | host: Homo sapiens | study: EMG produced TPA metagenomics assembly of... | reverse complement strand
CTATGGTGTTCTTCATCAAATGGATCTTCGTTTAAACCTGCGAGGTCGTAGACAAATAGATATTGAAAAAAACATCAAATTCCCCAAAATATAAGGTAACCAAGCCAAAATAAAGGAGAATTGAGCAATCCTCTATCCAATAGATTATTCAAGCAGACCTGTTTTGTCAAGACCCCGATTACCTTGTCTGGCATCCGAAGATCCTTTAGCCGATTCCACAGAATGGATAGTCACCAGCCAGAAACGCCATACCGATTTCCTCTGTCCTCACTGCGGAGAGCTGATGCCTTTGTATGGCAAGTACCGAACCCGCCTAAGGACGGTGCCTATGCAGCCGAATGCCAGGCGCACTGGCCTTTTCGAGGAGCATCGCTTCCGGTGCTCTTGTTGTCAGGAATGGGTTCATCCTTTTTCATGTTTTTCTCTCCTTTTCGGGCATAAGAAAAAGCCCTCTGCTCACGGCAAAGGGCTCCGTCACGCTAACATAAAAAAAACACAACCACAAAATTCTGAAGAATTTGTGTGGCGTTCATAACCTTATTCGCTGCATTTGAAAGCATTTCTGTATAAGCATCCGGCAAATCCTCAATTTTTTTATATATCGCCATTCTCCATTATTGCGATTGAACGCAACCAAGCCACTTTTTACAGGATCAGGAGAATAACGATAAATCAGTTCATCACCTAAACCCCCATCAAGAATTAAAGTAATCATCTTCCCCGCCTTTTTCAAAGCCTGATTGTAACTATACTTCCGTTTCAGCCATACTATGCGCTTTTGTGATTTTTTAATTGTACCTTTTTTCTATTGCGCTTTCAATATGCTCATGCCGTAAAAGCACTAAATCGGCCTTTGTGGATTGATTCGTCAATAACCTTTGGAAAGAGACCGCCATATCGTAACTTTTACCAAAAGTCCGATATCCATCACTGAGAACATGTTTATTTACAAAAACATGATCATAAACTGCCCCAATAAAACGAATGGTCAATCCCGTGTTCTTTAAATTTTTCCGCTACATGCTTCCTTCCCGTTGTTGATAATTTCACGATAGTAAAGATCTGCGCACGCCATGCGACGTTTACCTTTGGGGTTATTTTTATCATTCTTTGGTCAATCTTGATTCTTTTAACCCCTCGGTTTCAAAGTTTCTTGCCTTCTCCATCCAGCCAGCCGCCCTGCCTTCCATTCCTCCCGTCCTTTGACGCCCAGGATTTTTTCCTGGACGCTGAGAGACTGATTCTTCAGCCAGGCATTGCCGCCAGCTTCCACATCGTCAGACCGTTTCTTGCTTTGAGCTCGCTTTTATAGACCGGTGCGTAAAGGCACGGACAGTGGGGATGAGCCGGGCTTACCCTGCCCGCCCGGAGCAATTTGATGTATATAGATCGGCGCCTGGCCGAAGCTATTAGGGTAATAAAAAAGCAGGCCATAAGGTCTGCTAGTCAAGCAATATTTAGGTTTCTTCGTTGATGACAATCCCGCCGCGGATGATCACGCGCTTGCCATTGCCATTATCAAACCATGTTTCCCGTTCCGAACTTGCCACATCAAATTCCCCGTCCATGATGGATGGGCCTCCCATTGTAGTCATAGACCGTGACCGTCCTTTCAAGTCCCCTTGTCCAATCTGATTTCAGCGATTTCCAGCCTCTTTGGAACTTGGCCGAATAATTCATAAAAATAGATATGGAGATAACGACGGCAAGAATAACCAGTGATAAAATAATCCGCTTTATGGTACCGTCAAAGTTCACATTGTCCCTCCTTTTCAAGCATCAAAAAAGCCCGCTGCCGAAACAGGGGGCTTTTTTCGTTATAAATACATTTTAAACAACGAATCAGTACCAAGCGACTATTCCGCTTTGAGGAAAGATACCGCTATTACTGTACTCAACTAGCTTGTTCATGGCCTTGCAATAATATTTTCTATCGTATTCCTGAGCTCCTTTCCAAGTTGGCGCTTCCCAGTTTTCCGAAAGAGAGAAATAATCCCGAAATTAGACGAGCCTCGGGGAAATACTTATACGTGGCCTTTTCATCAGTTACTTCAATCTTTTCGACTCTTACCACTTATAAGCCCTCCTTCCATAGCCTTAGTGCTTTTGCATAATCGTATTTTTTTACTGGTAAGCTTGTGAGCTTCCTTATACTTATAATTATATCGTGTCATAAGCCGTTTTTCAAGCGATTCGTGACGTAACAATATAATGTCATGTTTTTGAATGTCTCTACCCGTAATCAATCTCTGGAATGATTGTGTCATATCATAGTCAGGAGCAAATTGATTCTGTCCATTATCTAGCTGATATTTATTTTCGAAGAGATGCTCATAAGTGTTTTTTACGATGTACCTTCTCACCTTTGCATTCTTCGAGATTTTGTCAATAAGGGAATCTTTATTTGAATTCTTTATTTCTCGATAATAGAGCCTTGCATGTTTACTTCTTCTCTCCTGCCAAGGGTCATTTTTATCGTTTAACGCACCAAATATAGCCCCTGACAATCGGCTTTCCTGCTTTGCGACAGAACCGGACAGATTTCTTGCCTTCTCCATCCAGCCAGCCCTGCCGGCCTTCCATTCCTCCCGTCCTTTGACGCCCAGGATTTTTTCCTGGACGCTGAGAGACTGATTCTTCAGCCAGGCATTGCCGCCAGCTTCCACGTTGTTGGACCGTTTCTTCCCTTCCAGCTCACTCCGGTACACCGGTGCATAGTGGCACAAGCAATGGGGATGGGCGGGATTCACCGGAGCGGCGTCCTTTGGGAAAACGCCCTTCCCTAGGCCGTACAGGTCAGCATCAGCGTACATATCACAAATGTCTTCCGCCGGATGCCTGCTTCCCAGCTTCCACTGGTAGGCCACCACGTCTTCATCTTCTCCGTAGCGGGCTATGAATGCATCGTAACGGGCCCTGGCCGCTTCCGTCCGGGCAATTCGTTCAGCAACGTACCGGCTTTTTTCCTCTACAGACGTCTGGATGGCTCTCTCAATGGATTTTTTGTTTCCCCCGTCTACTTTATCGAGGAGCTCATATAAAAGACGTTCTAAAGTGGTTGTAGGCGGTTGTGTCAGGTCTTAATCCATCGGCCTGTCCCTTTACTTTTCGGATGGCCTTCAGCAATGCTTTCTTTTCCTTATCGGAAAGATTATCCTACTGCGCCGCACCCAGTTCACAAGATCAGCTGTGTATTTCGGCAGCTCCTACATATAGGTGACGCTGCATGGTGATAGCCATCATTTGGTTCTGTTCGGGACCAATTTCCAAGTATCCCCCTGAGTTATCAAAATAATATGAGCATGCTCTATACCAATATGACACTTCTCAGTAACGCCGAAGTGGACCTTAAAATAAGATAGCTTATCCTTGGTTACTCTTCCAAGGATATCACGAACCGGATTTATACTCACAAGGCTATGACTCAGCGAGTTGCGGCCATTAACCGGATTTAATTATTTGTACGCTATAGAAAATTGCGCAGCTAATTTTTGTTGGTTTTAAACAATTTTGCAATAAAAAAAGCGCATCCCATCTTGGGATGCGCTTTTTCTCTTGCATAAACTTGCAATGGTTTGTAAGGCTCTTTATCTCTTGGAGAACTGGGAAGCCTTACGAGCTTTCTTCAAGCCGTATTTACGACGTTCCTTCTCGCGCGGGTCACGGGTCAGGAGACCAGCTTTTTTCAGAAGGGGACGGTAATCTCCGTCAACTTTCAGAAGGGCACGGGCAATACCGTGACGGACAGCGCCAGCCTGGCCAGCGATACCGCCGCCGACGACGTTAGCCGTAACATCATATTTACCCAGGGTTTCAGTCGTTTCGAGCGGTTGACGAACAACCAGTTCGAGGGTCTTGAGGCTGAAATATTCACTCAATTCGCGGCCGTTGATTACGATCTTGCCTTCGCCCGGAACAAGGCGAACACGAGCGACAGAGCTCTTGCGGCTGCCAGTTGCATCATAAGTAACTTTTGCCATTGTCTTAGTTCTCCTCTCCTCTTAGCGAATATCGATGGTCAGAACTTCAGGCTTTTGTGCAGCATGAGGATGTTCAGAACCAGCGTATACATGCAGTTTTTTAATGATTTGGCTGCCCAGACGATTGTGGGGAACCATTCCGCGAACGGCCAATTCAACCATTCTGACCGGATTCTTGGCAAGCATATCGCCTGCTTTAGTATATTTATCGCCGCCCAGATAACCGGAGTGACGGAAGTAAACTTTCTGGACCAGTTTCTTGCCCGTCAGACGGACCTTGTCAGCATTGATGATGATGACATGATCCCCCGTGTCCATATGGGGCGTGAAAGTTGGTTTATGTTTACCGCGGAGCACCTTTGCGACTTCGGCAGCAAGACGGCCGAGGGTCTTATCGGCAGCATCCACTACGTACCATTTGCGTTCAATGGTAGACGGGGTTGCCATATATGTTTTCATCCTGATTCCTCCTAAATAAAAACTCAATCAATTGTCGTATCCAGTGATGAGTCTTATCAATCGCATCGGGGCTAACGACACAATCTCAAAGTGATACCCTAATATTATAGTGACTATCCTTTAGAATGTCAAATCATTTTTCCCTTCCTGGCGGCGCTGCTGGTAGAGATAGAGGGCGCCCAGCATGCCCGCGTCGTTTTGGAATTGGGCCAGGGAAAAGGGTCGTTATGAGGCGTTAAAATGGCCGGCATCTTGGCGTCAAAGGCCGCCTTGAGATAGGGCATGAGGAGCTTCCTTTGGGCCGAGATTCCGCCGCCAATAACGATACGGTCCGGATTTACGATCCACGCCAGGGACACGATGCCCACCATCCAGCGGTCCACCCATTCGCGCAGGAGATGTGTCTCCATCTCCTCCCCTTTTTCCACAAAGGCAAAAAATTCCTGCCCCGTAAGGGATCCGAGCGTAAGGCCCCGCTTTATCTCCGCCGCCGTGAGAAGAGCTGAAACGCTGGCCCAGTTCTCCCACGTCTCGGAAGACCCCAAATAGGCCTGCCCCACTTCACCAGCCGCGTAGGACGCGCCGCGGTAAAGCCTGCCTTCATGGACCAAAGCACCGCCAATCCCCGTTCCGAGAGTCATGCACAGCAGCATATGAGCTCCTTTGCCAGCGCTTGCCAGTATTCAGCAAGGGCCGCGCAGTTTGACGTCATTTTCACAAAGAGCAGGAAGCCTGTTTCCTTTTCAAGGAAATCCACAAGGTTCATGCGGTGAAGGCCGGGAAAAAACTGGCTTGGAAGGAGCAGTTCTCCCGTATCGCCGTTTACAACGCCTGCAAGGGAAACGGCAATCCCAGTAATGGGGAATGCATTTCTGACGCGCCGCACAAGGGAAAGGAGATCTGCGAGGAAGGCGTCCACCCCTTTTTCCCGAATACGGGTAGCCAGGCTCCCTTTTGGGAGAAACCTGCCCTGTTTCATCTGCAACCCCAAACTTAATGCTGTACCGCCAATATCAATGGTAAGGATGGGTTCCACGGGTGCTCCTATTTATTTTCAATGAAGCGATGGCCTTTTCCAAGCGTTCCAAGGTCTTTTTCACGACCAAGAAGAACCATGACATCGAACATGCCCGGGCTGAAGGTGCGGCCCGTCAGGGCAAGACGCGTCGGATGAATGACCTTTCCAAAGGAAATACCCATTTCATCCGCAATTTCATGGTAGGCCTGTTCCGTCGTCGCAAGGTCAAAGACAGGAAGAGCGGCCAGCTTGTCGTGGCATTTCCTAAGAAGGGATGCGTTTCCCGGTTTGAAATGCTTTTCGACGCCCTTTTCTTCGTAGCCGTCGAGGTCCTTAAAGAAATACGTCGACGCATCGGCCACTTCGGCAAGGGTCTTGACACGGACGCGAACCACATCGACAAGGTGAGCAAAATAATCCTTATGGGCTGCAAGATAGGCATCATCGACAAGGCCCTTTTCCTTGAAGAAAGGAATGGCAGCTTCAACGATGCGGTCAAGAGGCAGGCTGGAAAGATACTGACCGTTCATCCAGGTCAGTTTCTTCACGTCATAGACAGCTGCTTTCTGGCTCATCTTGCTGAAGTCAAAGACCTTCACCGTATCTTCGAGAGAGAAGATTTCTTCGTCATTGCCAGGCGCCCAGCCCAAAAGGGTCAGATAGTTTATGATAGCTTCTGGAAGATAACCTTGGCTGCGGAATTCCTCAACGCTCGTTGCTCCGTGGCGTTTACTGAGTTTGCTCCGATCCGGTGCAAGGATCATGGCATATGACCGAATTGAGGGGCTTCCCAGCCCAGTGCCTGATAGATAAAGAGCTGTTTCGGCGTGTTGGAGACATGTTCTTCGGCGCGCAGGACATGGGTCATGCCCATGAGATGATCATCAACGACAACGGCAAAGTTATAGGTTGGGATACCGCTGCTCTTCATGATGACAAAATCATCGTATTGGTTCACATCAAACTGGATATCGCCATGGATCATATCATGGAAGCCAATCGTTCCTTCGAGAGGCACCTTGATGCGGACCGAATAGGATTCGCCATTTTCGACACGCTTCTTGGCCTCTTCTGGCGGAATGTCGCGGCAGGTCCTAGCATAGTGGAAGGGCTGTTTCAAGGCACGCTGCTTTTCACGCTGCTCCGCTAAGTCTTCGGCCGAGCAGAAGCAGTAGTAGGCCTTTCCTTCATCAATAAGCTGCTGGCAATATTTGCGGTAGATATCAAACCGTTCGGACTGGAAGTACGGACCGACAGGGCCGCCCACCTCAGGGCCTTCATCCCAACTAAGCCCCAGCCACTTCAAGCTCGTAATGATCTGGGAGACGGAATCTTCCTTCAAGCGGTCCTGATCCGTATCTTCAATACGAAGGACCAGCTTGCCGCCTTGGCTTCTCGCAAAAAGCCAGTTGAAAAGGGCCGTTCTGGCACCGCCAATATGCAAATATCCCGTTGGACTCGGGGCAAATCGTACGCGAACTTCTTTATCCATGGAAGCACCTCTTATCTAAATCTGAAAACATATAATCTTCATTATAGCACGTTTCTCCCTCCATGCGGGGATTTTTTGACCGTGCATAAGCCGTCACTTCTTCTGTTTGCGCGAAGCTTCGGCGTATTTTGTTCCCCGTTTGTTGGACCCGACGGCACTCTTGCCGCGTTTAGGGAGCCGCTTTTTCTTGGGGCGCACGGGCTTTACGGTCCGCCGCACCTTTTTCACCGGCAAGGTTCTGCCGCTCCAAGGTGATGCCGAGCTTATCTTCAAGATGGGTCAGCCAGCGAGTCTCATCAGCTGTATAAAAGGTGATGGCCTCCCCTTCGTTGCCGGCCCGTCCCGTTCTGCCAATGCGATGGACGTACCAATCAGGGTCATGGGGAATATCAAAGTTCACGACCTGGGTCACGCCTTCCACATCAAGACCGCGGGCGGCAATATCGCTTGCCACAAGGATCTGGGTCTTGGCCTTACGGAAGCGTTCCATAGCTTGGCGCCGTTTCTGCTGGGACATATCGCCGTGAAGGACATCGGCATTGAAGCCTTTGCCATAGAGCCAGTCGTAGACCTCGATAGCTCGTTCCTTGCTCTTGCAGAAAACGAGCATGAGGAAGGGATTGCAGCGATCAATGATGGTTTGGAGGCTTCTTCCTTATGGTCCTCACTTACTTTGATGCAGACCTGGTGGATGGTCGATGCCGTCGCTTCCTTGGGATCGATGTCAATGAGGCGGGGATTCTTGGTGATCATCTTGCCAAGTTTCCGCACTTCTTCATCAAGGGTTGCCGAGCACATCATGGTCTGATGGGGCTGGGGCATAAGGGACAGCAAGGTTTCAATATCCTCGCCAAAGCCTTGGCGCAGCATTTCGTCCACTTCGTCAAGGACAAGGTAAGTTATGCCGCCAAGGCTCGTGTTGCCCTTGCGCAAGTGTCCAAGAGGCGACCTGGCGTCCCCACAAGGACGTTGGCCTTATTGCCCAGTTTCCGCCGTTCTTCGTCATAGTCCTTGCCGCCGCTCACGGCAAGGACGCGGACTGGCGTGCCGTCAGCAAGCTTCTTGATTTCACCTGCCGTCTGCTGGGCCAGCTCCCTTGTCGGGGAAAGAATGAGGGCCTGGACGAAGGTCTTTACTTCCGTAATTTTTGTAAAAAGAGGCACGACAAAGGAAAGGGTCTTCCCCACCCCCGTCTGGCGCGGCAAATGACGTCCCGTCCCTGCAAAAGGGCGGGGATGGCGCGTTCCTGCACAGGCGTCGGAATATCCTTTCCAGTCTGATGGAGTCGTTCAACAAGAGAAGGCGCAATCGCAAATTGAGCAAAACTACTTGGCATGGGGGTCTCTCCCTTCCTATTCATCAAAATTTCATGTTCTTCATTATATACTAAAGACCAAGAGTCAGGCAACGGAGGGTCCCCTGCCATTCTTCTTTTTCATTGCAAAAGGACGCTGCTTCCGTCCTTTGACAACCCCTACATTCCCTTCTACAATAGGAACGGATAAAAAACTGCGCTTTAATCCATACGCAAAAAGGAGTGACCTTGATGATATCAAAAAAAGCCGTTCTCTTAGGAGCTTGAGCCTTCTTATTGGGACTGCCAGCGTGGCTGCCGCAAAGGAAGCTATCTGTTCCGAACAAATAATGCCTACAGTCCTTACCGCGCAAAAGCGGCCTGACGCGAAAAATCAGCGCTATGATCTTACTTTTATCCCTAAACCAGACCGCAAGGAAACCCTCACGGTAAATGGCAAAGCCGTTCCATTCTATGCCTACGAAAACCGAGTCTATGTCAGCCATCCCAAGGCGGCTGAATCAGAGAGCCTGACCCTCTACATTCCTGCCGCCTATCTGGAAGGCGGCCGCATCAATGGCTACAGTGCAAAAACAGCCCCCATTTTCATGCCAAACGGGGTGGGCGGCTATATGCCTGGCAAAATCCAGGCTCCTAGTGAGACAAATCGCGAAGGAACCGGTCCAAACGCCGTCCTTTATGCCCTATCTCGCGGTTATGTAGTTGCAGCTCCCGCCATACGGGGCCGCACTACTACAAATAGTGAAAACACGTATGTAGGAAAGGCGCCGGCACTCATCGTGGACTACAAAGCCGCGGTCCGCTATTTGCGGCATAACAGGGACCGCCTGCCCGCGGGCGATACCCAGCGGATCATTGCAAATGGAACCAGCGCAGGGGGAGCGCTTTCTGCCCTATTGGGCGCGACGGGAAATAGCGATGCCTATGAGCTTATCTCAAAGAAATTGGCGCAGCCAAGGAACGGGATGATATTTTTGCGGCGAGCGTCTATTGTCCCATAACGGATCTATCCCATGCCGACATGGCCTATGAGTGGATCTTCAGCGGCGTCAACACCTACTTTCAGCAGCAGGGGCCCACTCAGGCAGCACCCAGTGACCGTCCCCTTCATGCGCCGCAGGAAAGCCTGACCGAGCATTCCATGACAGAAACGGAACAAGCTATTTCCAAAGAACTGAAAGCCGCCTATCCAGCCTATGTCAACGCGCTGGGACTTGAAACCAAGGACTATGGAAAGCTCTTGCTTGACGCCGAAGGAAACGGTTCTTTTAAAGACTATATCAAAGGTCTTTATATGGCGTCGGCCCAAAAGGCACTGGACCAAGGCGTCAACGTGTCAAAAACGGATTGGATTCAAGTAAGCGATGGAAAAGTCGTTGATATGGATCTATCCCTTTATGCCCTTCTTGCAACGAGACTTAAAGCAGCACCGGCCTTCGATAAACTGGATAGTTCCGCTCCCGAAAATGATGAATTTGGCACGTCGGACGGCACGCCGCGCCACTTCACCCGTTTTTCCATGGACCATCGCACGGACCTTCGCTCCATGGTACCAGATAAGGAAGCACGCCTGATCAACCCCTTTTCCTTCCTTCAGGAAAAGGAAGGAAAAGCGGCACCGCACTGGCGGATCCGTCATGGCAGCCTCGATCGGGATACTGCTCTTGCCATTCCTGCTGAACTTGCCTTACTGCTTCAAAAACGCGGCAAGGACGTTAATTTTGAAGTAGCTTGGGGAAAAGGTCATGCAGGAGATTATGACCTGTCAGAACTGTTTGATTGGCTGGATGGAATCTGCCGCTCGTAATTTCACGTACCCCTTAGGAATGAAAACAGCCCTATATAAAAAACGGAAGAAGTGGAGAAATCCCTTTCTTCGTTTTTATGATCAAAAGTCTTGATTTTAAGGAAACGATCTCTTGCCATTAGCCTTTTTCCATATAGTACCGGCGGCAGCCATTGAAAAGGGTGGACGGAAAAGAATCATGCGTTCTTTCCCGCCACCTTATTACAACGGCCTTTTTAGGTTGTGTTCATAGCTCCCGCCATGCTGCGGCACGCAGATGCGCCTTACAGAGTCCGTCCTGGATACTGTTTCAAGCCTTCGGCAAGGATATGCATGGCTTTTTTGAGGTCTTCACAGTTGAGGACGTAAGCAATGCGGCATTCGTCGCGGCCCCGGTCCGGAGAAGATACATAGAAGCCATTTCCTGGCGTAATCATGACCGTTTCATTATCGATGGCAAAATCGGTGAGGAGCCATTGGGCAAACTTTTCGATGTTGTCAACAGGCAATTTGACCATGACATAAAAAGCCCCTTTCGGTTCGGACGAAATGACGCCAGGCATAGCAGAGAGGGCTTCCTTCAGGGTATCGCGGCGGCGCGTATATTCATTGCGCACCTCTTCCCAATAAGAAGCCGGTGTCGTATAAAGCCCCGTTGCCCCGGCCTGATCCAATTGGGAAACAGAAAGACGTGCCTGGCAGCATTTAAGGAGCTGGGCACTGAGTTCCTTGTTCTTGGTCATCACGCAGCCAATCCGGGCCCCACACGCACTGTAGCGTTTAGAAACAGAATCGATCATGATAAGGTGCTCTGCCAGTTCCGGCATGGTGCCAAAGCTCTTATATTCGCCATCATAGACAAATTCACGATAAACTTCATCGGCAATAAGGGCAAGGTCATGTTTGCGGACGATGCGGCTGATAAGAGCCATTTCCTGTTCCGTATAAATGACGCCCGTCGGGTTTCCTGGGTTTGAAATCAGAATGGCCCGCGTCCGGGAATTGATGTGCTTTTCGATCTCGGCTTCACTGGGCAGGTGGTACCATCGTGTGCTGACGTGGAAACGCCGCTGATTTCAACATTATAAGCACCGACAAAGCTCTTATAGTTGGCATAAAAAGGTTCAAACATAAGGATGTTGTCGCCAGGATCGGCAGGTCGTCATGACGGCAAAGGCAATGGCTTCGCTGCCGCCATTGGTTACATAGATGTCATCTAGATTGTAGTCCATCCCCCAGTCATGGTAATACTTCTGGATAGCCTTGATCAGGCCTTCTTGTCCCTGGGACTTACCATATTCAAGTACAGCCGGATGGAACTTTTTCACGGCGTCAAAGAAGCTGTCCGGCGTTGCAATATCAGGCTGACCAATATTCAAATGGTAGATCTTGCGTCCTGCCTTCTCTGCTGCATTGGCCATTGGTGCCAGCTTACGAATGGGGGAAGTGGGGATTTTTTTTGTGCGTTCAGAAATATACATGAGCCTTCTCCTTTACAATAAATCTCCAAATACAGAATGGCCGATGAACTCGCGAATGATGGAGTTGTTGGGAATGGCTCATCATCAATCGGTTCAACGATACTCAGCATACTTTTCAGTTTGGATGCCACCGTGTACTCTGCTGTATCTGGCTGGATCCGTTCCAACAAGGGGTAAGCATACTTCTTGAAGACTGCCAGTTCGTAGATAAGGGTCGTATTAAAGAGGATGTCGGCTTCTTCACTGAAAGGAAAATATATTTTCCTCTCCGGCCCTCACCTTATGCCAATTTTGGATTGTTGTGATAGCATCGTGGGACCGGAAGAGTGAATCCCGTACCATCCGGCGCAAGAGACGCATATCCGTTGTGGGAATCCGGTTGTAGTCATCAAAGGAAAGGGGCGTCAGGGCACTGATGTAGATCTTCATCTTTTCCCGGCGCGGTACGGATGACGAGACCGCTTCGTTGAGACCATGGATTCCTTCTACAATAAGGACACCGTCATCTCCCAACTGTTCCTTTTGGTCCCGGTAGCTCCGGTCCCCGTGTGAAAGCTGAAATGAGGAATGGTTACAGTTTTTCCTTGAAGAAGCTCGTGAAGCTGCTCGTTGAAAAGATCCGTATCAAGGGCACCCAAGGATTCAAAATCATAACTTCCATCAGGAAGACGCGGCGTATCCTTGCGTTCCTTGAAATAGTTATCCATGGAAATCGGGATGGGTCGCATGCCATTGACGCGCAGCTGAACGGCCAGACGCTGGGAAAAAGTTGTTTTTCCCGATGAGGATGGACCAGCAATGAGGACTAACCGAACCCCCCGCTCCTCACTGGCAATGGCATCTGCAATCTGGGCAATCTTTTTTTCATGCTGTGCTTCACAGGCCAGGATGATTTCCCGGCTGTTGCCCCGTTTGATGAACTGGTTCAGGGCAGCAACCGTCGGACAATGCAGACGCTGCCCCATCTTTTCAGAATCGGCATAGACCGCGGCCAATTTATCCCGGCGAGCAAATGGTTCAAGGCGGTCATAGTGTCCCCTTTTTCCATAACGCAGGAGGATTCCTGACCCCATTCGGATCAGTTCAAATTCCTTAAGATAGCCCAAATGAGGCAAAAGGGGGTTCACGAAATAGGCACTCACTCCGTCCAGTTCATAAACTGGAATCTCCACATCATCCGGCAAGGCAGACAGAAGCGGCGCCTGATCACAATAAAAACGAGGTTTTACATAGGACCAGGCTTCCTGCTTTTTCTTAAAGGAAAGCGTGATGGGGGTCTTTTCCTGGATCATAGCTTTCATCTCGGCAGCCACATCGGCCAAGTCGTAATCGCTGAGGACAATCTTATTCTTGATGTCGCAATAAAGTGCATTGCCAAACGTATTCTGCACTTCCAGCATAACCTGCGGACGAGCTCGGTTCATGGCAGCAATAAGGACAAACAAAAAAGTGCTGATGTACGTATTATAACTCTCCACACTGTTCATATCAAGGAAACAAATTCGATCCCCTTCCTGAGGAATCATTTGCAAGGGAACTTCCCGTCCATTCAGGACTCCCAAGGCAATAGGAGTATCATACGCTGCCTGATAGTCAGGAGCAATGTCCACTAATGGTGTACCTTCTTGATAATTTCTTTGTTTTCCATCGGGTCCAACGAGTTGCATCGAATCAGCTCCTTCTAAAGTTATCGCGTTAAGGAAAAAGGGGTGCTGCCTCACGCAACACCCCTTTGACGACCTTATTCACCAACGGCATCCATGGCTTTCTTGATTTTCTTGGCCATACCGTAGATTTTACTGAGCGGTGTACAGCAAAGTCCAACACGGACACCAGCTGCAAGCGGCACACAGAAGATATTGTCTTCATGGAGCTTATTGCAGACTGCCTCCGAATCCTTTGCCGGGATGGACAGGAAGAAGCCGGAAATATAAGGCATCATCTTGAGGCCGCATTCCTGGGCTTCCCTCGTGAAGACATCGCCCCGTTCCTGAATCATCTTATAGTAATGGTTCCGTTCTTTCTGGATATCATCCAGAAGCTTTTTTGTCCTTGTAGATGGTGGCAAGCGTATCCATGGCACCGCGGTTGCAGTTGGACCAGGTGCTGCGGCTCGTAAACTTATTGACGTCCACGAATTCCTGGATCTGATCCTTGCTGGAAGAAACACCGATGAGGCGCCGCTGCGCTGTCCATACATGGAAAAGCTCTTGGAAAGGCTGTAGCAGATCAAGACAAAAATATTTTCTGGCAAATGGCTGAGCTTCTTGAAGATCTTGCGGACCTCTTCCCTTTCACCGGCATAGTCAATATAGGCTACATCAAGGGCAAGGACAGCCTTTTTATTTGTTCCCTTGATGGAATCTTCCAACATGTGAAGCACATTTTCAATATCTTCCGGCGTCAGGCTGAATCCTGTCGGATTATGGGCCGGCGTGTTGATGATGACAAGGACACGGTCCTGTTTCTTGAGAAGCTCCTGTACTTTTTCCCGAAGTCCTTCCAAATTGAACCGGTGGTCTTCTGTCACCATGGGATAGGTGTCAAAATTGCGGTTCATATCGCGGCACATGGTCTTGTAAGGGCCCCAATACCAAGCGCTTGTAAGCACCGTATCACCAGGCATCGTGTAGTTCCAGATGCAGTGATGGACGGCACCGCTGCCGCCAGCGGTTGCAACTGCAGCCGTGTAGCAGCCATCCGGACGGGACTGGCCAAAACAGGCACCCTGGACAAGATCCAGGAATTCCGGGAGTCCTGTAATAGGTGCGTATCTAAACAGTTCCGCATCGGACAAACTATGATAGACTTTGGCAACCGTCGGCAGTACAACAAAATTGCCATCATTATCCAGCATCACGCCAATCGTGGAATTTGTGACCTTATCTGCGCCAATTTCCTTGATCCGATTCTGGGCCGCTTCGCTGGCACCAAAAATACGGTCCTTTGCTGATTTCCCTTGTGCATGCGGTGCTACACAGCTGATTGACATAGAATAAATCCTCCCCTCGATGTGGGCCTTTCCGTGCCCAATCCATCTTACATGGAACTCATTATATAACGAATATTTATAGGGCATAGCGCTCTATTGTTTATTATCTCATCATTTGGGATTTTGGTCAATCGTTAGGGAAATGATTCTATATCGTTACAATTTCCGTTGCATAGTGAACAATTTTAGTTTGAAATATCAACTTATTTCCTTTTTCGCTCCGTTTCAAGAGGGTTTCCTCCGCGTGCATGCCTTGTCCTTTTTGCTCAAAGAGTTCAAAAAAAACCAAGATTTCAAAATAGCTTCCTTCTAAAGAAAGCTCGACAGTCTGTGCCATGACGCCATTTTTTTCCTTTACAGGACCCGAACGAAGAAAAAGCAGGCGACAGCCGCTTGCCTCCCCCATTGAGTCAGTGCCTGAAGGATTTGGGAAGTAGAACGCTCAGGAGGGACCTCTTTTTCCAAGGCCGCAAGCTGACCATAAAGACGATTTTCCCTTCCGCGTCATAATGACGATAAAAAACCAGAACCTCCTGATTCTCTTTACGAAGCTGCTGCAGAAATCCATAACGGGGATAAAAGAATGCGCCCTCCACAAAAAGAAAACATAAGAAAGGTCAACGCAAAAAAGCAGGAAGGCTCCCATAAGACCTTTGGGAAGGCTTTGCTTCACAAAAAAGCAGGACTCAGTCCGTTCCATCATGGGTCCTTCCTTTCTCCAAATGGATCAAGACAGTAAAATCAAGGGCCTTACCTGTCTTATCCTGGCTATCTTTGCCTTCCATATCTCCCAGCGTCACTTTTTTGACCGCAGGCAAACGGGAAAGATCCTTCGTCCAAATAAACAGAGGCTGCCGCTTTCTTGTCTTTCCCCTGATTTCAAGGATGGCACCTTTGGATGAGCGGCGGTCCTCCACGCTTTCAAGAACACATTCACTGGGAAGCTTGTGCCCAGTTCCGTCAAAAGAGTGTGCCAAGACAGCGTCCGTTTTTCCGCCTCTGAAAGAAGTTCTGTCAAAGTATGGATGCTTTGTTCCGTCCTCCGATGCTGAAAAAGCCGGTCTTTCCAAAGGGAAATCGCCCGCTTTTGCTCGAGAAGCTGCTTTTTTTCATGGACAAGGTAAAGATGAGACGAAAAAAGAAAAACGGCCAAAACGCAAGTCATAGCAGCAAGGGCCCTTGTCAAAGGCTCTATAAAACGACGAGGAAGCCACTTTTCCTTATCACGTCCAGCTTGCAGATCAAGATAATAAGGGGGACTTCCTTTCTGTGCGGCTCCTAGAAGGGGTAGGATCTTCTGTCGGTCAAGCTTCCAGTGCGCCTGTTCAAAACGCTCTGCAGCCATGCCAAAACCGGAGCTTGGGAAATTGTGTACGGCAAGGGACGTCACTTCAGCTAGGGTGGAAAGGAAGGCGTCCTCAGCTTCCTTTTCTCCCCATACGAAAAGATCCGTAAAGGAAAGCTCCATGGCTTCATCCAAATAAGAGGTGAGATGCTTGACTTGGGATTTCCAGCGCTGAGCCTCTTCTTCCGGGGAAAGGCCAGCAGCCTTTTCCTTTTCATAATAGGGTCCATAGACTTTTGGCAGATGGCAAGGTGTCCCAGGTTTCACTCGCTATGGGGAGTCCTTTTTCATAGGCAGTCAAGGTTCCACCCGTCCCTTCTCGGGAAAGAACAAGGGCCGTCCCGCGTTCCGTCTCAGGAAGGAGCCGCCCCAGGGACAGTGCCATTGGTTCAATTTTTACCAAGCAGCAGGAAAGCATGTCTGCAAGACATTCAAAAAACTCCAGTTCCACAAGAGGCGCCGCGGCGATGAGGGCGGAAAGAGGCGATCCTTTTTTCCCCATGACTTCAAGGACTGGTCCGAAGGTTCCTTCTTCATACGGGACATACTGGAGAGCCTCCCATAATACGGCATCCTTCCACTCCTTTTCCGGCAGTTCCGGGAGTTCCAACTGAGAGAGGAACCCATCCCCATGGGAAAGGACAATAGCAAGGGCCTTCAAAGGAATGCCTTTGTGCTGACAGATTTCCCGAATAAGCGCCGCCATGGCACCCGGATCATCCCAGCGTTTCTTTCCAGATAATGGAGGGGGCAAAGCAGCCGCTGCATAACGCTGGATTTCATAGGTTCCGCTTCTTCCCTTTGCGAACGCCGCAAGACAAAGAGCTTCCTTTTGAAGGAAGAGAACCGTCATCTTTTGCGGATAGGGACGAAACAGATTAAGAAAGTAAAGCAAAATGGAATGCATGGGAACGTCTCCTTACAACAGGGCGTAGTGGAAAGGGATTAGAACAAAAAGAGCTGGAAATAAAGACGGGCCACATCAGGACGCACGAAAGAAAAAAGGCAGCCATGCACAAAAATGGGGCAAATGGCAGAGGATCTCACCACTTACGGCGGCCCAAGGCCATCATCAGGCGGAAAAAGCAATGCCTAAGAGAGAGGCAAGAAAAAGGGTCAGGAGACTGCGCTCCCCATCAAGAAAAAGGCCGAGGGAAAAAGCGAGGGTTACATCACCAAAACCCATGCGGCCGCGGGATAAGCCATAAATCATCCACAGCGGAAGTCCCAAAAACAAGCTGCCTCCCACCATACGAAAGAAGGATGCACCGAACAAAAGATGGAATAGAGCCCCGCCAATCAAAAAGAGGAGGGATGCATCATAGACAAATTTTTCCTTCCCATCCATGACCGAAATGAGAACAAGAAAAGAAAAGAGATAAAAAGTAAAGAAAAAGCAAAGGAGATGGAGCAGTGCCCCTTCCAAGGAGGGCAAAAGAGCCCCCCATCCCGACTTCCCACCATAAGAGATCCTTTTTAAGCGGCGCTAGACAGTAGCGGCAGCGGCCGCCGAGGCGAAGATAGCTCCACAGCGGGATTAAATCAAAAAAGCCCAGCCGATGACCGCAGGCATCACAATGAGAAGCTGGAAAAAAGAGGCTTTCCCCACGCGGAAGCCGGTCCGCGCAAAGTGCGAGGAAGCTTCCCGTGCAAAGTCCTGCAAGAATATAAAAAAGGGTCAGAAGCATCATGCAATTCCTTCCTCAAGACTGAATGCTGGTCCGCAGCTGAATGGCTTCCCCCAAATGGGATTCATCTATTTTTTCGGCTTCATCCAAGTCAGCAATGGTTCGGGCGACCTTGATGATTCGGTCGTGGCTTCTTGCACTGAGCCCCAACGCCGTAAAATAGGATTCCAGCATCTTTTCAGCGCCCTCCGTAAGGGGACAAAAAGCCTTCACTTCCCTACGACCCATACTGGCATTGCAGAACTTATGGTCCCTTGGAGCCGTTCCTGCTGCCGCGCCCGGGCGGCAACCACGCGCTTTCTGATAGCGGCTGAACTTTCCGTTGGGCGGGTCCCCTTCATTTCCTTGTACTGCAGACGGGGCACGTGGATCTGGATGTCAATGCGGTCCAAGAGAGGCCCGCTGATCTTTTTCTGGTAACGCTGGATATCCCCGGGCCGGCAAGTACACTGATGGATGCCGTCCTCTTCTCCCCAAAAGCCGCAGGGGCAGGGATTCTGGGCTGCTACCAAGATGAAATCAGCAGGGAAAGTCAGTGTTGCCTGAACGCGGCTGATGGTAACAATCCGGTCCTCCAGCGGCTGCCGGAGAACCTCCAGGGAACTGCGAGTAAATTCCGGCAGTTCATCAAGAAAGAGTACCCCATGATACTTAAGGTCACTTCCCCCGGTTTGGGGATACTGCCGCCGCCTATAAGGCACTGTTTGAAACCGTATGATGAGACTGCGAAAGGGTCGTTCCATGACAATGCCATGGCGATGACTGAGGAGACCAGCAATACTATAGATTTTTGTAACCTCAAGGGCTTCTTCCTCAGTCATAGGCGGCAGAATGGTCGGAAGACGCCGTGCCAGCATAGTCTTACCTGCGCCAGGCGCGCCTACCATAAGGATATTATGTCCGCCGGCGGCTGCGATTTCGAGAGCCCTTTTGGCCACGACCTGTCCTTGGACATCGGAAAAATCGACAGTTGTCGGAATTTCCTCTTCAGAAAACCGCAGGCATTTTTTTAACGGCAAAAGTGCCGCTTCCCCTTTGAGATGACGGACAATCTCACTTAAATGATGGGCCGTAAAAACATTGATGCCATCTACGAGTTCCCCTTCCTCGGCATTGCTGCGGGAATAAAGATGCTTCCCCGCCCTTCGTCCCGTGCTCGTAAAATCATGGGCAGAATACCGCTCACCGGCCGCAGGGACCCATCAAGGGCGAGTTCACCTACAAAGACAGGGGCATCATCCTTAGGCAGTTCCAATCTTGCCTGGGCAGCCAGGATACCTATGGCAATGGGCAGATCGAGACCGGATCCATCTTTTTTTAGATCGGCAGGAGCAAGGTTGACCGTAATATGCTGATCGGGAAACTTGCAGCTTGAATTCTTGATGGCACTGCGGACACGCTCCCGGGATTCCTTGACAGCTGTATCAGCCAGTCCCACAATTTCAAAATTAAACTTTCCATTGGCCACATCAACCTCAACAACAATCATTTCGCCATTGATGCCGCAAGTCGTTTCTCCCCATGTCCGTGCGTACAATATCGTCACTCCTTCTTTGGGACAAGCTGCCTAAAAACAGTCAACAGGTCCCGCCTTTGTTCCCGGTTACAAATAGTTTTTTAAATGATTGAGCTGAAAATGGCCAAAGAGCATCATGATTTCAATGACGTCATAGCGGATCCGGTCGCCGGGGCGTTTATGGTCCTGCAGATACTCATAGGCGGTTTCCTGATGCGAGCGGCTTTTTCCTCCGTAACGGCATCGCGGGGTCTGCCATAAAGGTCAGTTCGGCGGCTCTTGACTTCAACAAAGACAAGCAGATGCCCTTGCCGGGCCACAAGAATCAATGGTTCCCCATGACTGGAACTGTAGTTTTGGGCCTCAATGATATACCCTTGATGCCGGAGATAGGCCGCGGCCTGCCCGCTCCCCCCAGCGGCCGAAACGAGTCCGTTCGTGCATCGCGCTATTTGAGCTTCAGGAGCTTATCTTCGCTGATGGCAGGCGGTAAGGCGAGCCGGCTGGCAAGTCCCTTGATGGGTTCATAGGTCCTACGGTGCCACGGCGTTACACCCAAGGCC
>ENA-OQAN01000543-OQAN01000543.1-human-gut-metagenome-genome-assembly--contig:-NODE-543-length-19705-cov-1.416845_pt1 | contig 19705 bp, 37 predicted proteins | sample MGYA00242735_ERZ504527 | MGnify/ENA primary metagenome ERZ504527 (study PRJEB26092, sample SAMD00036230) | human gut metagenome | host: Homo sapiens | study: EMG produced TPA metagenomics assembly of... | reverse complement strand
CGCACTGCCGGAAAGCGGGAATCGTGCAGGGCTGCGCTGATGCCATTGGCTATGATTTCAAGGGCCGTGCTTTTCTTCGTCGGGGCAATGGTCCCAATGCAGCCCTAAGATTTCCGTAAGGTGGAGGGACACAAAAAACGCCGTGACGGCTTCCTGTCAGTGATTTTGGGAGATGCTCCGGCAAAGGCAGGGGGCGCCCCGTTGTGACAATTGTTTCAACGCTTCTGCGGGCAAGGGTCACATAGGGGTCTTCTTGCTGCTTTTGGGTCTTTCGCTTTTCTGCAGCTGCTGATGCAGGACGCCTGCCAGTTGGCGCTCGGGATTAGCCCCTGTGACGGAAAAGCTCACAATGCCGTAGCCGACACCAAAAATGTCCTCGTAGGAGCGGCGCGTCGTGGAAACGGTAAGGCCATCCAAGGCGCCTGCCATGATCCAAAAAGAATGGAGCCCGCATTCGGCGGCTTTCCTTGAAAAAGTGGGGTCCATGGTGAGTAGGGAGACAAAATCCGCCCTTTCAAGAAAAGACAAGCAGTCCCTGTCCCAAAGGGGACCTTCAGGGGCATAGCCGTAAGGGCCATCTTCCCGGAGTTTGTGGGATAAATCCCCGCTGGCAATGAAAATGATCCGGCGTTTCAGGGAGGACGCGGCTTCGGCGATGGTCTTTCCCAGAGCATAGTGGGCTTCCGGAGAAAGGCCGGATAGACCGATACGGACAATCTTGAGGGTGTTTACATCGCCATGCTTTTGGTAAAAGTAAGCGGCAGGAGGGTTCCATGATCAAGCTCTGGGTGATGAGTTCCCAGAAGCCCTGCTGCAAGGCCCTTATCCTCTGCTTCACTGATTGCAGCCGCCAGGGCTTTGTCATAGCTTACCTTGATGCGTACCTGAGGGGCACCAAACTGTCCAAAGCTGCCTTCGGCCTCCGTTCCTGGGGAAATGGCAAAGTAGTCCACATAGGCATCAGCATGAGGACTTGTAATAACGAGTGTATCGGCATGAAGGGCCGCGGCTTCCGCCATGACCGCATCATAGGCGGCGCTCGTGCGGGCAATCTTCTTTTCTTCCCCTTTTCCAATTTCAGGGACAATGATGGCGGATGGGGAACCGCGTAGGCTGCAAGGATCATGGAGTATCACCTTCCTTTTTCTTATGTTCCTGAAGGAGCTTTTTCCCATATTGTAGCATATTTTGAGGGGGTGACGGACCAAGGTGGGAATGGGGGTAAGAAAATGGTATAAAGCATAAAAAAGCGGCAGGAAATATGTGAAGATTTCCTGCCGCGTCTGATGTTACCCGCGCTTGCGGAAGCGGGCAAAGAGATTGACCGGATGGTCGGAACAAAAGGGATAATCGGGAACGGATTCAAGGACTTTGGCTTTTGCCGCTTCAAGGTCATGGAAGACTTGCCACTTGGCGTCAATCTGGGCTTTTCCCGATAGGCGCAGGAGATAGGAGGGATGGAAGGTGGCAATGGCGTCAAAGCCTTGGTTTGTCCGGAACCATTGGCCCCGTTCCTTGGTGATGCGGGCCTCGGGACCTTTGAAGTATTTGAGGGCTACGCCGCCCAAGGCAATGATGACTTTGGGCGCAACAAGGCGCAGCTCCTCGTCAAGGATGCGATGGGCGCAGAAAGCAGCTTCTTCCGGCGTTGGTGTCCGGTTGTTCCTAGGCCGGCACTTAATGACGTTTGTTGTAAGGACATGGTCCCGTGTGATTTTGACGGACCAGAGCGCCTTATCCAGGAGCTGTCCGCTGGGGCCGATAAGGGGACAGCCATAGTCATCCTCGACGCCGCCTGGTCCTTCGCCGACAATGACGAGGGGACTGTGGGGATCCCCAAACCAGCCAACCGGAGCAATACAGTCACCGCGCAGGGGACAGGCTGTACAATCTTCCATTTTTCTTTGGAGTATGTCCAGTTCTTCCATCCAAAAGACCTCCTTATTTACGCAGGCATTCGTTGGCTGGGACCCGTTTCAGGAAAATGCCCGCAACAAGTCCCGTAAAGATACCTGTGGGAATTCCAATGCCGATGAGAAAGGGCAGGTAGCTCACAAGGGCTGTGCTCTGCATGAGCACCATGGCCGCAAGGATTTGACCGCAGTTATGGGTGAAGGCACCGAGGACGCCAACGCCGACGCTGGAAAACCAATCCTTCTGGACGGCAAGGGCCATGAAAAGAAAACTCAGGACAGCACCGGCAAGTCCAATGCTGAAGCCTGGGGAAAAAAGGCCGGTAAAAAGGAGGCCTGTCAAAAGGATCCTCGCTGCAAGAAAAAGGGCCGTCCGTTTCGTTCCGTAGAGGTAGAGGACGATGATGGTCACGGCATTGGCAAGGCCCAAATGGCTCCCGGCAAAGGCAGCAGGTAGGCTACGTTGATTCGGCAAATCGCAGGGCAATGGCGACTGCCAAAAGGATCCCAAGCTGGTCAGGTCGTGGGCGCTGAACCCCTTAGCGGAGGATGGCATCATGTTCACGCTCCTTTGCAGCACTTTGGAGGGTCAGAAGCACCTTTTCCGGGACGCAGGCAATGGTCTCTCCCGGTTTCTGGATCCGGCCTTCCTTAATGCAGATTTTATCGGGGCAGGGTGATGATTCGACCCAAGCTCCATCCTTATTATAGACGATGACCATCTGTCCGTCATCCACATCAATGGTCAGTTTCGTATCAGCCGTAACTTTTCCCAGATCCACGCGCTTGATGACGGCCCGATCCTTTTGGATGACCAGTTCTTTATGGGTTCCCTTCTGGGTCATATTGATGAAGAGGAAGCTGAGTACGGCTGCAAGAGCCATGACGGCAATGAGCGTCCATCATTTTTGCGCATGAAAACCTCCTTTATTGACCTTGGACGAAAAGGTCCTTGAGTCCGCTGGAAATGTGGAGCATTCCATCCAGGTCCTGATAGACCATTTCAAGGGACGGATTGTTTTCAACAAGGGCCATGGCGTCCTTAGGTGTCATGACAAAGAGCAGGGTGGAATAAAAATCTGCCCAAAAGGCCGATTGAGTAACGACTGTAACGGAATGGGCATTGCGGCTGGGCCAGCCCGTCTGCGGATTGAGGATGTGATGGTAGCGGACGCCGCTTACTTCGTAATAGCGCTGATAGTCGCCGCTTGTTGCAATGGCTGTACCGGGAGGAACCGAAAGGGTTCCCAGGACCTTTTCCGGATCCTTCGGGTCCTGGATGCCAATGCGCCAAGGTTTGTGATCAGGCTTTTCCCCAAGGACCTTGATGTTGCCGCCGGCGTGATGAGGCGGTTTGGAAGCCGCCTTCCTTCTGGAGGACCTTGGCCGCTTCTTCCACGGCGTAGCCCTTTGCCACAGCTCCCAGGTCGATCTGGGTCCCCGGCATGAGGGTAAGGGTGCCCGTTGTTTCGTCGATCCTGACGCGGGAACCTTTGGTGAGGGTGAGAGCGTCAGCAATTTCAGCTCTGGAAGGCACGGTCTTTTTCTCTCGATTGTCGTTCCAGATCTTGATGACAGGTCCTAAGGTGAGGGAAAGTTCCTGATGGGGATGGCTAGCTGCGCTTTTTAGGATGGCAAGGAGGTGGGGGGCCGCTTTTTGGGCCCCGTCCCTGCCTTTTCATTGATGGCATAAAGGTCCTTAGGACCATGGGGTGCGTAGGAATCCGTTTCATCAGCAATCTCTTGGAAGGCGGCAAAGGCCTTGTCGGTTGTACTTTTGAGGGTGTCCTCACTTTTCCCCGTTGTTTCAATGGTGACGATGGTATCCATCATGAAGCGTGTATCTTCATGATGGATGGTGCTGTTTTGGTCTTGAAAAAAGCAGCCTTGAAGAAACAGGCTGCTTAAAAGAATCATCCATATTTTTCTCATCATAGATCCATTCTTTTTGAAATGGCGCCTAGCTTACTGCTGGGCTTCTTGGTTGAGGTTTTCTGCCGTCTGGCAGGCAACACAGCCCACGGATCCGGTCTTTTTGCAGAAGGCTGGGGAGCTTCAAGCGGTGTGATCTTGACCAGGCACTTGCGCGGGCATTTTTGTACGCACAGTCCGCAGCCAACGCATTTATCGTAATCGATGACAGGGATGCTGCCATTGACACCGTCTTCCATGGTGATGGCTTGTTTCGGGCAGTTCTTTGCGCACAGTCCGCAGCTGATGCAGGAAACGCCGCAGTCAGTCATAGCGGCTTTGCCTTTTTCACGGTTGTTGCACTGGACCAGAACCTTGTTCGAAGCTTCATCATTTCAATGAGGAACTGCGGGCACGTGGAGGCACAGGCACCGCAGCCAACGCATTTATCATAGTCGAACTGGGGCAGGCCATTTTCTCCCATGGCCAGGGCGCCGAAGCTGCAGGCATCAACGCAGGCGCCACAGCCAAAGCAGCCAAAGTTGCACTGGCCAGGGCCGCCAGCGGTAGCCGCGGCGAGGAAGCAGTTCTTGACGCCTTCCCGTTTGTATTTGGCCGGGCGGTTTTCTTTGCACCCATTGCAGTGGAGACGGGGAATCATGCGGACGGCATTTTCGTCGTCGTCAGCTGCAAGGCCCATCACCGCTTTGATGGCCTTTTTGTTTTCGGCAGCACAGGCTGCACATTTCATGGCGCCTTCTTCTTGGCCGGCGACGATGGCATCTGCATGGCAGCACAGCAGCATAGCCGCAGCCGCCGCAGTTGGCGCCCGGCAGGAGGGCCAGGATTTCATCCTTGCGGGGATCTTCTTCAACGGCCAGTTTCTTGCCGGCGATGGCAAGGATGGCACCGAAGACGCCGCCTAGGATGGCAATGATAATAACAGCAGTTTCCATATCTTTCAGCTCCTAACTCAATGAATACCGCTCATTCCCATCATGCGATGGACATGCAGGCGGCCGTAATCAAGGCAATCGGCAGGTTTCTCAAGCAGCTGGGGATCATATCCTCATTGAGCTTTTCGCGGATGCAGGAGAAGAGCAGGATGGCCATGGTGTAACCCAGGGACGTGCCGATGGAGTTGGCAACAGACTGCAGGAAGTTATAGTTGGATTCAACGTTGATAAGGGCGATACCCAGGATGGCACAGTTCGTGGTGATCAGGGCAGGTAGATCCCCATGGCCTTATGAAGGGCGGGCATCGTCTTTTTTCATGAACATTTCAACGAGCTGGACCAAGGTCGCGATGGACAGGATGAAGACAAGGGTCTTCAAGTAGGTCAGATCGAAGGGGACCAGGATGAGGTGGTACAGGGCATAGGAAAGCATGGTAGCAAGAAGCATAACAAAGGTTACGGCTGCCCCCATGCCAAGGGAGTTATTGAAGTTCTTGGAAACGCCCAAGAAGGAGCACATGCCCAGGAACCGGGATAAGATGATGTTGCTGACGAAGATGGAACTGAATAAGATTCCAAAGATACTGTCTCCCATTAACGAGCATCTCCTTTCTGACGGAAGTAGTTAACCATAGCAAAGACGAAGCCCATGGTCAGGAAGGCACTGCCGGCAGGATGAAGATGAGGACCGGGGTGTAGCACTGCCAAGCACGACATGACCAAAGAGTTTGCCGGAACCGATGAGTTCACGGAAGAGGGCAATGAGGCTCAGGCGAAAGTAAAGCCAATGCCCATACCAATGGCATCAAGGGCGGAGGAAACAACGCCGTGTTTGCAGGCAAAAGCTTCTGCACGGCCCAAAACGATGCAGTTAACTACAATCAGGGGAACGAAGACACCCAGAGATTCATACAGGGCCGGAACAAAGGCGTTCATCAGCATTTCCAGGATGGTTACGAGGGATGCGATGACAACGATGTAAGCCGGGATATGGACCTGATCGGGAATGAGTTTCCGGATCAGGGAAATGATGATGTTGGAGAAGAACAGGACGAAGGTAAAAGCACAGCCCATACCGACCGCATTCTCCAAAGATCCGCTTGTTGCCAGGGAGGGACAAACACCCAGGAGCTGGACAAACAGCGGGTTTTCTTTAATGATACCTTTTGTCAAATCTGACAGCATGCCGATCAGCCCTTTCCGTTAGCAAAATTCTTCATGTAGTGGTCGCGTGCCGCGTTAACGCCTGTAACGACCGCTCTCGAAGTGATGGTTGGCAGCCGTGATGGCACGGATGTCATTGTCCTTCGTGGGATCTTGTTTGGTGACAACAAGGTCATTTTTCAGGGATTTTCCTTTGAACTGAGCCTGCCATTCCGGTTCGGTGCTGCGGGCACCCAGACCCGGGGTTTCCGAATGGCTCAGGACCTTGATGCCCGTAATGGTCCCTTTCTCGGCGTCGATGCGACCATGAGTTTGATCTTGCCGCCGTACCCGCTGGGATCGACAGTGTAGATATAACCGTTGGCTTTGCCGCCTTTACTGGATTTTTGGATATCGCTGATGAGGTCTCCCGGGGCCTTTTCCTTCTGGAGGTCGCCCAGGTCAGGGAGGACCTGCTTGTAAGCTGCTTTTGTATCAGCTTCATGCTTTTTGGCAATGATTTCCTTGGTCCCTTCATGAGCGCCGGCAACGAGGGCAACACTGGCAGCGCAGGTGATGAGAAGGGTGGATGTCAGTTTTACGAAGAAATTACTCATTTTTTGAGACCTCCTCCGAAGGATACGTTCCGGACGAACCGGTCAATCATCGGGGTGACCATGTTCATCATCAGGATGGAATAGCAGACGCCTTCGGTGTAGCTGCCACGCAGACGGATCAGGGAGGTCAGGACACCCAGGCCAATGGCATAGATGATCTTGCCTTTTTTGGTAATCGGGCTCGTGACCCAGTCAGTTGCCATGAAGAAGGCACCAATCATGAGACCGCCGGCAAACAGATGATACAGGGGGAAGGTGCTGGGATAGCCCATAACGGCACCGTACACACCTGTCAGGATGGCCACGGTGACGAGATAGAAGACAGGGATACGCCAATCAATGAGTTTCTTGTAGATGAGGTAAAGACCGCCAAGCACGAGGGCCGGTACACAGGTTTCACCGAGGGAGCCGCCGACATTGCCCCAGAAAAGGTTCATGAGGTCAGGAGCTTGGCCGCACTGGCGGCACCGCCGGCCTGCCAGATCTTTTCCGTAGCCCGCATGACAGCAAGCGGGGTGGCTGTGCTGACTGCGTCGGAAGCAGCTGCTGTAGCCGGAAGAACCCAGTTTGTCATCTGCTGCGGGAAGGACGCTAGTAGGATGGCACGGCCGATGTGGGCCGGGTTGAAGATGTTGCAGCCCAGACCGCCGAAGACAGCCTTGCCGACAACAATGGCGAACATGCTGCCCATGGCCGCAAACAGGGGCGGCATGGAGCTGGCAGGCACATCGCAAGGAGCAGGCCCGTCAGGGCTGCACTGCCGTCCTGTACGGTGTTAGGCTTGTGCATGACTTTATTGCAGATGGTTTCAAAGACAATGGCAGAAACAACACAAGTCACCATGACAATGGCGGCGCTCATGCGGAAGTAATAAACAGAAGCATGATAGCCGGTACAAGGGCCAACATGACTTCTCTCATGGACTTGCCAATGGTCAGCCCGCAGTGCATATGCGGGGAGGAGGTGACAAGAACCAATGGCGTAGGCTCTTTAATAGGTTCCATAATCAATATCCAGTCCTTTCGCGTAATTATTTATCCAGTTTATAGAACGGGTTGTGACCGCCATGGCCTTTTCCCCTGATGAACTGTTTGCCCATGCGGATGTACTGGACCAGAGGAATGTGGGCAGGGCAGACAAAGGCGCAGGATCCACATTCGACGCAGGCATGGCAGGAGAACCGTTCTGCTTCTTCCCAGTTCTGGCGTTTGACGGCTTGAACGATTTCCGTCGGTTCCAGCTTCATGGGGCAGGCGTCGACGCAGCGAGCGCAATGGACGCAGGGGCTGGGTTCGACATATTGAGCAAAAGGAGATTCGGAATTGAAGATAAGGACTGCACCGGACCATTTAGCAATGGGGTAATCGAGGCTCGGCGTGGAAAAGCCATCATCATCCCGCCGGAAATGAACTTGCCCGGAGTGCCTTTGAGTCCGCCGGCAGCCAGTTCCACGGCATCGCTGTAGAGCGTGCCCAGGCGGCAGATGTAGTTGCCCGGTTTATTGACGCCGTCACCGCTGATGGTCGTGACGCGTTCATATAGAGGAATGTTCTTTTTCACCATACGGTAGCAGGCAACCGCAGTCCCGACATTGTCGACGATGACGCCGACATCGGCAGGCAGTCCACGGTCAGGAACCGTACGACCGGTGGCCGCGTAAATCAGGTGTTTTTCGGAACTTCCGGATACTTTTCTGCACAGACGCAGACTTCGATATTCGGTTCGGAAGCGACTTTTTCCTTAACAAGGGCGATGGCATCGGGTTTGTTGTCTTCGATGCCGATGATGCCTTTCTGGCACCGGAGGCCATCATGAAATATTTCAGGCCTTGGATCAATTTCATTCAGCCATTCGAGCATGATGCGATGGTCACCCGTAATGAAAGGCTCGCATTCGATGCCGTTTAACAGGATCGTGTCAATAGGACGGGCCCCTTCCTTCGGAGGCGCGTACTTGACCGCTGTCGGGAACGTTGCCCCGCCAAGACCGGCAGAACCGCCTTCCCGCAAGGCCGTGCGGATGACATCCGGCGTGATTTCCTCGTCGCTGCGTTCCTTGATGGTTTCGCAGGGCGTATCGAGTTTGTCGTTCTTGATGACGACGCACTGGGAAATTGTCCCTTGGGGCATGTAACGATTTTCAATGCGCAGGACCGTGCCGCTGACGCTGGCATGGATGTTGGTACTGACGAAACCGCCTGCCTCACCGATGACCTGACCTAGGGTTACCTTATCTCCTGCCTTGACGACCGGCTTGGCCGGTGCGCCGATATGCTGGGAGAGAGGAATGTAGACCATGTCAGGTGCGGGACATCTTTCGATGGCCACTTTGTCAGTCAAGGACTTGCTGGGAGGTACATGGACACCACCCATAAAAGTTGCTTCTTGTGTAGACATGTAGTTCACCTCTAACCTTTCATGTTCAACTTCAAAACAAAATTATATATGGTTAAGAAGTAAATTACAAGTAGAAGGAGGAAGTCTCCTGTGGATAAGATATCCCTTATAATGGAAAATTTTTCTCAAAAAGTTTACAAAACGTAATGTAAAAAAGTGTAAAATAGTTTATAATAATGAACACGATACAGGTGGACTTGTACAGCTGTAAGAATTGCGATAATGCTTTGAATATACTGACTATATTTATTGGAAGAGTTTTTGTGTGAGAAAGGAAATCTTCATGTTTGGACTGTACTTTGATGATTATGAGACGCCGGTTTTCCGGCCCCCCAGTGAAGCAAACAGTTTCATCCTTCGTGTCACTCGGGGATGTGCCCACAATCGCTGCACGTTTTGTGCCATGTATAAAGGACGTTCCCTTCTCAGTCTATACGGACGAGGCTGTGGACCGGCAGATTGCCATGGCCGCCCACTATGCCGGCGATGAAGTACGGCGCATCTTCCTGCTGACGGAGATGCCTTTGTCCTTCCGACGGAAAAGCTCCTTGCTCTTTTGGCCCGCCTGTACGGGACCTTTCCCAATCTCCAGCGCGTCACAAGCTACGCGGGGCCAAAGGATATCCTCCGCAAGAGCGATGAGGAGCTGCTGCGTCTCCGAGAAGCTGGACTCAAGATGCTTTATTTTGGCCTTGAAACAGGGGACTCGCAGCTCCTGCAGGCAGATTCAAAGGGGTAACCGCCGAAGAATCCATCGCGGCCGGGCAGAAAGTCGTACGAAGCGGCATGAAGCTGTCCATGATGGTCATTGCTGGTCTCGGCGGCGCGGCGGGGTCTGCACGTCATGCCCTTAAGACCGCATATGCAGTATCCCAGATTCAGCCTGACATGCTGAGTGTCCTGACGCTGCGTCTATATAAAGGAACGCAGATGTTAAGGGAGTTTGAAGAAGGCAAATTTGAGCTGCTTTCGCCTTGTGGCTTGGCCGAAGAAGTGAGGACCTTCCTCAGCCATATTGAGCTGCCGCCGAATCGGCACTGTCTTTTTAGGAGCAATCATATTTCCAATTATGTTCCCCTCAAGGGCACGCTGCCCAAGGACCGGGACCGCTTGCTTCAGGAACTGGATGTTTCCATTGGAAAGCTTTCGAAATTGACGGATTGGGAAGTTTATACTAATATGGAGTATTAAGGAGATTTCAAGAGGCAGTTGGCCTTTTTACCATCGGGGAGAGCTTCCCCTTTCAGCTAGCTTTTAGGAAAGAGGCGTCTATAAATGAAAATGCGAAGACTGTTAACGGCATTTCTTGTTGCTATGATTGCCCTGCCGGTGTCGCTGGGCTTTGCGGCAAAGAAGAATGCCCCCCTCAAAGTCGGGGATAAGGGATGGAAGGTCAAGACCGTCCAAACCAAGCTGAACACCCTTGGCCTTAAGACACCGCTGACGGGAAAATATTCCCGGGACCTGGAAAAGCAGGTGCGGATCTTCCAAAAGACCCATAAGTTGCCCGTTACAGAAGGTGGATGATAAGACCTATTTCCGCATCAATGAAGCTGCTTTTGAAAAAGAGGGAATCCATGGCGTCAAGGGCAAAGATGTGGTAAGGACCGCTTCCAAATATAAGGGAGTCCCTTACAGTTTTGGCGGGACAACGCCGCGTGCCTTTGACTGTTCGGGGTTTGTCCAGTACGTCTTCAAGAAACATAAGGCTGACTTGCCGAGAACGGCAGACCTTCAGTATGAAAAAGGTCTTTTCGTGACCATGCGGCAGCTAAAGCCCGGCGACCTGGTGTTCTTTACGACCTATGAACCGGGGGCTTCCCACGTAGGAATCTATGCGGGCAATGGGCTTTTCTGGAGTGCGACTTCGTCGAAAGGGGTCCGTCTGTGCAGCCTTTCCGAGCCGTATTGGCGGTCCCGTTATTACGGTGCCAAACGGGTCCTTGTTTCTGGGGATCGGTCTTATCGTTAACAAGTTGAGGGAGGAAGTTCATGATTAGGGAACGACGCAATAAGGAAAAATTGACGAGTTATTATAATAAGTTCATTGAAGAGGGCATCATCGATCCCAATGTCCATCCGTGGGTCGCTGAGTCGTGGCGTCGCTGCGATGCCCGTAAACAGAACCATGAGACCATGCCGGCTAATGGGGTGCGCCTTTCGGCCAATGAATTGGCCCGGCAGTTGGAGCTGCATAAAGATGTCCTGACTTATGTGGATGGACTTTTTGAACAGAATAAGCAGTATTTTAACTCCCATAACCTGTCCATGATCATCGTTGATGAAAAGGGGTATGTCCTCAAAACTATGCCCTGCCGTTCTTCCAGCGGAGCATTGATGATATTCAGGGCATGCGTGTGCTCGAAGAGGACTGTGGTACGTCGAGCCTTTCTGTGGCCCGCAGCCACAATGTTCCCTTCCTGATGTTCGGACCGGAAATGTGGGTCCGCGAATGCCATTCCGGTGATGCCTGCTCCGCCCCCATCAGTGTGGATGGACAGAATCGATACTTTTTGTCCATGTTCAGCCTGGACCAGAATGACCTGCCTTATGACATCCTGCTCAGCTTGCTCATGACCATGAAGTATTCCGTCGAAAATTACCTCAAGATGATTGAATACTGGAAGGTCTGCAACATCATCTCCGAAGACATCCCTGCAGCTATTTTCTGGGTCAACCGGGATGGCTCCCTGCGCTACGCCAATGACCGGGCCCGTCTGCGCATGGATGAGGGGGCCCGTATGGAAGATGTCTTCCTGAACTATGAACATATTCCTGTACAAAAAGGTTTTGATGGCAAGAAGACGATCCGTAAGGAAATCACGTGGATTACCCAGGACCGTACCTATGAAGATGTGACGAGCGTCCTGCCCGTCTATAACAGCGGCCGTGTCGACAGTGTCGTCGTCATCACCATGTCCATCGAGGATTTGAAGACCACCATTGCCCACGCCACGGGATACAGTTCCCGCTACAGCCTTTACAGTATGGTCGGTAATTCCAGCGAGTTCCAGGCCCTGCAGCATAAGGCCGCCCGCGTCGCCCGCGGGGATAATAACATCCTGCTCCAAGGCGAACCGTACGGGCAAGCAGCGTCTTGCCCACGGTATCCATCAGGCAAGTCCACGGCTGCGGCTCCGCTCATTACGGTGCGCGGTCACGAAGGACCGGAAGAGGAACTGGAAGAAGAATTTTTTGGCAAGACCGATGGTACGGGCCATCTGGCAGCCGGCAGTTTGGAACTGGCCAATGGGGGAACGCTTTTCCTTGATGAAGTGGAAAAATTCCCGACGAAGCTGGGCGATGTCTTGGCTGATGCTTTGAAAAACGGTGTTCTCAACAAGGAGACAGGCGTTCGCCGGAAATTCAATGTCCGCATCATTGCGGCCTGTGACTCCAACTTGAAACGTCTGACCGATAAAGGCCTCTTTTCCAAGAGCCTCTATGAACTGGTCATTGGCACCGTCGTCCGGGTACCGCCCCTGCGGGAGCGGGTGGAAGATGTGGAAGTCATTGCCAACCATATCCTTACGGAAATGGCGGCCCGTCACAGCATGCCGACAAAGACGCTTTCCCACGAGGCCATGGAACTCCTCAACAGCTGCCACTGGCCCGGCAATATCAAGCAGCTCCAGGGAGTCATTGAACAGGCCTTCTTCCATACGGCAGGCAGTGTCATCGACGCCAGCCATATCAAGCTGCCTGGGGAACACCGCATTGAAAAATCCTGGAAGCATGATAAGGATGCCTTTGTTGCAAGCTGGAAACAGGCCGGTGGCAACATCAGCAAACTGGCCATTATGCTCGGAGTCAGCCGCGTGACACTTTACCGCTACTTGAAAAAATACGACCTAGGTCCCAAAAAATAAATCAAGGACATTATAGGGACGCATCTGTCCCGGGAAAGGTGCGCTTTGCCATCGACAAAACGCATCTTTTCGTGCTTTTTGTGAATGCCTCGTAAAAGGCTGCAAAAAGCCAGGAGCAGATCACCCTAAGGAGGAGCCCAGACCCATGCGTTTACGAAAAAAGCCCTGGATATCCCAGGCCTTGGAAGACTATAAAGGAAAAGAACTGCTCGAGGACGGTCTCGAGGCATACAAGGGAAAATGGCGCGCCCTTCTGGGCGATAAACCCCTTTACCTTGAAATTGGCTGTGGCAAGGGGCAGTTTATCAGCCAAATGGCCCAGCTTCATCCGAAAATGCCTACTTGGCATTGAAACCCAGCGGGATGTCTGTTACTATGCTGTGAAAAAACTGCGGGATCAGGAAATTGATAATGCCCGTATTCTGCGGGCTGATGCGGCCCATCTGCTTGACTGGTTCGAAAAAGGGGAAGTGGAAGGGCTCTACCTCAACTTCAGCGATCCCTGGCCCAAGCTCGTCATGCAAAACGACGCCTTACTTACCGCAGTTTCCTTGCTCTTTATAAGACAATCCTAAAACCCGCGGGGCATCTGCGGTTCAAGACCGATAACGATGCGCTTTTTGAGTTTTCCTTGGAAGAATTCAAGGAATTTGGCCTTCCCCTTCTCACCGTAAGCAGGGACCTCCACCACACGGAGATCCTCAACGAAGCACAGACAGAGTACGAACAGCGCTTCAGTGCCTTGGGAAAGAATATCAATTTCTGCGAAGTTGTTTTTTAGTGGGAAAGGAATCGGATGATGAAGGAGAAATGCATCTTCAAAAATCCTAAAATCGCGATGGTGATCCTCGTCATGGCTCTGATGATTGCCGGCGCCCTCAATGTCTATAGTGCCAGTTTTGCTATGATGGGCTATGGAAAAGGGTATTTCAGCGGCTATATCGCAATGATATCTTCTTTTGGAGTCATCGGCTGATTTTAATGGGATGGTTGGGCTGGAAAATGGACTATCATCAACTCCTGGGACGGAGGGCGGAAATGGCGATTGCTTTTATCAATATCGTTTTGCTCGTTGCCGTCGATCTGGCCGGTCATACGGCTAAAGGCGCTCCAACGCTGGCTGTCCTTGGCCTGTCAGTTTCCAGCCTTCGGAATTGGCAAAGCTTGCATCATCCTTTTAGGTGCCGCTTACCTCGGGAAGGTCATGGAACAGGGGAAGAAACCCTCTCTTGTGAATCATTTTTCCTTTGCTGTGGTGATCATCGGCCTCCTTGTTTTCAAGCAGCCTGATATGGGAACCAGTGCTATTTTGATTGCCATTGCCTTTTTTCTCTATATTCTTGCCGGACTGCGACCCTCATGGTCATCGGGACAATCCTTATCGGTGCGGTGGGGGCCGTAGTCGGTGTTGTCATTGCTCCCTACCGGCTGAATCGCATTTATGTATGGCTTGACCCTTCCGAGATCCCCAAGGTCTCGGCTACCAAATGGTCCAGTCCAAGGTGGCCATTGGCAGTGGTGGATTTGGCGGTCTTGGGCCTGGCCAGGGGCTGGGAAAATATTTTTATCTTCCTGAAGCCCACACGGACTTTGCTTTTTCCGTATTCTGTCAGGAACACGGTTTTTTGGGCGCGTTCGTCCTCATTGTCCTTTTTCTCATGCTTGGATATGTAATCTATACGGTCGCACGCCGGACGCGCGACCATCAAGGGTTTCTCCTTGTCATGGGCGCCAATTTCCTTATCGTTGGACAGGCCTTTGCCAATATGGCTATGGTCTGCGGAATCCTGCCCGTCATTGGGGTGCCGCTATCTTTTATTAGTTATGGGGGAACGAGTCTTGTCACGACACTCCTTGCTATGGGGCTTGTTTTCTCTGTCTATCATGACGAAGTGCGTCGGGAAGAAAAGGAAGCCCCGCCGACCCTGCCCCTCCGCCATTCACAGCGGCCTCCCTTTGTGGGAACGCCGCGCTATAAGAAAGACAGGTGGAAAAAATGAAGCTTTCATTTTTCAATTTTTCCGCAGAAAGAAACAAAAAAAGGCGACTGAGGTCCTTCCTTTCCTCAGTGGAACCGTCCATCGGGACGAAGGAACCGGCAGTCCCTGGATAATGACCACGCTTTTTCAGCGTCTGCCGCGCATGAACACAGTCGCCGGATCCTAACCTTGGAAAGGGATCGCGGTGCTTTGAAGCGCGGCCAGCGGCGCAGCCGCGTCTTGTGCCTTGCTATGGTCTTATTTGTCGGTGCCATTATCCTGCAGCTTGTGAACCTGCAGTTCGTCCAAAAGGATTTTCTTGCCCACTGGGCCTTGAATCAAATCAGTGGGGAAAACCTTGAAATTGTCCCCCGTGGGAGCATTGTAGACCGTAATGGGGAAGAACTGGCCGTAAGTGTTGTTTCCCGGTCACTTGCCGTCAATCCTCAGGAACTGGTTGATGATCCTGACCGTTGGCCAAAGGGCCAGATGCCGGTTCGCGATGTGCGTCAAGCGCTGCCAACCGCCTTTTCCCCTATCCTGCAGATGCCTGCTTCAAAGCTCATGGACTTTTTTACCGATAAGCAGCATATTGTTCTTTTGGGTGAAACGGACCTTGGATCCCCATGTTGCTAAGGAAGTCTCTGAGGTGTTGGACGAAGAAAAGATCCCTGGATTCCATTTTATTGAGGAAAGTAAACGGTATTATCCCAAAGATAACCTTGCAGCGCAAGTCATCGGATTTGTTGGAATCGATGATAAAGGACTTGAGGGCGTGGAAGCTTCCATGGATACTTATCTGCGCGGCGTCAAGGAAAAGCAGACCAATTACACGGATGCCAAGGGCAACCTCATTGGACCCTCCGGTTTGAATGAGGTCCAGATCCAGCGGAAGAATACTGTACAGCTGACCATTGATGCGCGCATGCAGTTCATCTTGGAGCGCGGACTTGACGACGCCATCAAAAAGACAAAGGCGGCAAGCGCCGCGGCAATCCTTATGGATCCCAATACGGGAGAAATCCTGGGGATGGCAAGCCGGCCGACCTTTTGATCCCAATCACTTTGCCGACGCCTCCAGCGAGGCCTATATGAACCGCGGTGTAGGAATCATTTATGAGCCTGGATCTGTCTTTAAACCCATTATGGTTCGGCCGGTCTTATGGAAAAGATCATTACGCCGGATACACCCTTCCATGATGAAGGATCCATCGACGTTGGCGGCCGGCGCATCCGTAACTGGGACGGCCGTGGATTGGGCAATATCAAGTTCGAGGATATCATCAAGTTCTCCGTCAATACGGGCATGGCTTCTCTAGGACTCAAGCTCGGCGGAGAAAAGGAAACCGAGTATGCCAAGCGCTTTGGCTTTGGCGAGGCTACGGGAACGGATGTACCGGGCGAAGAAGTGGGAATCCTTTATAATCCGAAGACATGGTCCCCTCTGACGTTGACCACCATGGGAATCGGTCAGGGGATTGCCGTCACACCGCTTCAGATGCTGCGGGCCATCTGCGCCATTGCAAACGGGGGGAACCTCGTCCGCCCTTATGTCGTAAAGAAAGTGACCGGACTGATGGTAAGGTCATCAAGGAAAATAAGACCCAAGTAGACCGGCAGGTCATTACGCCGGAAGTTGCTTCCCAGATGCGGGCCATGATGGAGAAGGTTGTTTCTGAAGGGGGCGGCAAATCGGCCCAGATCAAAGGCTACAAGATTGCAGGCAAGACGGGAACCGCAGAAAAGCTTTCTCCTAAAGGCGGGTATATCCCCGGTGTCTATATTGCTTCTTTTGTAGGCTTTGTGCCTAGTGATAATCCTCGCTATGCCATGATCATCATGATTGACTCTCCAAAGGGTGCCTATTATGGGGCACAGGTCTCAGCGCCGATTTCCGCGACACGCTGCAGCAGATCCTTGTGCTCAAGCGTCCAGCCGAGCAATAAGGCTGATCTTAAGACCATGGATTCCCTTGCGGAAAAGGATGGAGGAAAGGAAGGAACCCTGCCTAGTCTTGCTCCCAGTGGGGAAAAGACAGTTCGCCTGCCCAACCTCGCCGGCTGGTCCCTGTGGGAGACGATGGAGATCCTTCAAAAGGGCGGGCTTCAGCTCCTGCCCATTGGCAGCGGAATCAGCTTCAAGCAATCCCCGCCGCCAGGGACGACCCTCAATGAAGGGGATGCTGTAACGGTTTGGTTCCGGTAAAGCGTTGTCACAGTGGTGCTCCTTGTAGTAGAATAAAATTAAGTGGATTCTTATCAGACTGCAGCAGTCTTCTTGGAGGAAACTGTTGCAGTCTTTTTTATAGGGAGAGGTCTTCTCTCCTTGTTCCTGAAGAAAGGATGAATCAACGTGAAACGACAGCTTGTCCTTGAAGGTAAGCCCGTGGCTGACGCAATTCGCGAGAAATTGGTCTCCCAATTTTCCGAATGCGAAGCGACCTTGGCCACTTTTATCATAGGAAACAATGCACCAGCATGTCTATAAGCGGAGTCTTTTGAAATGCGCCGAAAGCCTGGGCGTCAGGACGCGGGATGTGGAATTGCCCGAGAGCGTGACTCAACAGGAGGCTGAGGCCTCCCTTCGTGCTCTCAGCGATGACCCGGCTGTGACGGGGATCCTGCCCCTTATGCCGGTACCGCCCCAAATCAAGCAGATGACGCTCATGAGCTGCTTGATCCCAAAAAGGACATGGACTGCTCCATCCCTTGAACAGTGGGGAATTCTATCTGGGCATCAGTCCTTGGGGTCCCTGCACGCCGCGGGCTTGTATTGCCCTGCTTGACTATTATCATATTCCCCTTGTAGGCAAACGGGTCGTCATGGTGGGGTACGGTGATGTGGTCGGCCGTCCGCTCACGCTCATGCTCGTCGATCGCCATGCGACAGTCACTGTATGCCGTTCCAAAACAAAAAATCTGCCTAACATTCTCAGTCAGGCAGATGTGATTTGAGTGCTGTCGGCAAGCCAAACTTCATCACTGAAGATATGGTTCGCGAAAACTGCGTCCTTGTCGATATTGGGCTTTCTTCCTTGATGGGAAAATGGTGGGCGATATTTCTGAAGGGGCAAAGCTCAAGAAGGCTGCTGCCTATACGCCCGTTCCTGGTGGGGTCGGGGTCCTCAGCAATCTTATGGTTATGGAGACCTTGACGCGGAACCTTTGATCAGCGGTCGTATCTTGTTTTGAGCTTATTCATGAATTTTTCCTTTTTGACCAGGAACGTTCATGGGATCCTTGCCCAATGATTCCGTGTTCATCGGAAGCCGTGAGCTTAAAGGAAAGCTTGCGCCCGTCAATACCGACGAGAACAGCTTTAGCGTTACCTGGCGGCCAACAGCGGTTGCCGCGTCATGGGAGATGTTGAGGCTGATGCCGACACTTGTCGTATCCTCATCGAGGAGGGGTTCTACCAAGTTGCAGGCAGCCTGTTCCATGAGGCAACCAGGGCCGGTGTAGCAAAGACATCGAGACTGCCGCTCTTCATGGCTTTTGCTGTGTTTGTGTGCATGACCATGACCGTTGCTTCAGCAGCGGAACCAATCCGAAATTCTGTCATAACAATTCACTTCTTTCTGCAATGTTTTTAAAATCCATTCGTTATCATTGTATTCATTTTTAGGTGTTTAGGCAAGGGAGGGGAGCATTCCATCCTGTTTCCGCAAGGCGTGGAGATAGGGGCCTGCCTTTATGCTATAAGGAGGGAGAACCATGTTGTTCCACGATATTTTTGCCCATCATCCTAAGGAGCGGGAAGCCATCATCGACCAGGACCGCAGCGTTACCTATGGTGAGTTTCAGGATCTGGTGGAGCGCTGGGCCGCTTATTTCGAAGCCCTAGGTGTAAAAAAGGGAGACCGTGTCGGTCTTGTCAGCAAGAACTGTTTGGAATTCATTGTCACCTATTTTGCTGTCATCAAGGCTGGCGGCGTCATTGTTCCCATCAATTTTCAGCTCGTGCCGCGGGAGATTGCCTATATCGTCAAGGATACAGCGATGAAGCTTCTTGTCGTAAAGGAGGCGCTGCCTCTTGCAGAACCGCTGCAGGAGCTTTCTGCTCCGTCTCTGATGCAGATTACCTTTGATGAGCTCCATCATGCGCCAGAGCAGGAATTTGTGCCCGTGTCCCTTACGGAAACCGATCCATCGACCATCATCTACACATCGGGAACAACGGGCAAACCCAAAGGGGCCATGCTCAGTCACGGGAACCTTTACGCCAATGCCCGTGATTTTATGGAATCGATTCCATTGACGGCAGAAGATACGGCCTTGTGCGTCCTTCCCATGTATCACTGTTTTGCCTGGACCGTGTGCGTGGCCGGTCCCCTGCTCTGCGGCGGACGGATCGTTATCCAGGCGGTCTATCAGTTCAAGGCCGCATGCGGCTTGTAAGCAGTACGGTGTAACGATGTTTACCGGCGTGCCAGCCGTATATCGTCTCCTTCATGAGAGCCGCGATCTTGATTCTGTCGATTCTGTCCGTTATTTCATCAGCGGCGGGGCGCCTCTGGGCCTCGACCTTGCCCGCGGTTTTGCCTTAAGTTCGGCCGTCCTGTCCTCGAGGGATATGGCCTTTCTGAAGCCTCGCCTGTTGTCTCCGTCAACCTGCCCCATAAGGTAAAGGTCGGTTCCATTGGTCCGACCATTGCCCACGTCAAGGCAAAGATCATCAATGCCCATGGGGAGGAAGTTCCTCATTTCGAACGGGGAGAACTTCTTGTCAAGGGCCCAATGTCATGCTTGGCTATCTCAACTTACCGGATGCGACGCTAAGGCCATTGAAAAGATGGCTGGCTTCATACCGGTGACGTAGGGTACATGGATGAAGATGGGATTATTTTCCTTGTCGATCGTCGTTCAAGGACATGATCATTCAAGCGGTGAAAATGTGTACCGCGGGAAATTGAAGAATGTTG
>ENA-OQAN01000542-OQAN01000542.1-human-gut-metagenome-genome-assembly--contig:-NODE-542-length-19728-cov-2.890669_pt1 | contig 19728 bp, 19 predicted proteins | sample MGYA00242735_ERZ504527 | MGnify/ENA primary metagenome ERZ504527 (study PRJEB26092, sample SAMD00036230) | human gut metagenome | host: Homo sapiens | study: EMG produced TPA metagenomics assembly of... | reverse complement strand
AAGGACAAAACATATAAGTGGATTTCCAGTCTCAGCGAACGCTTTTCATTAGTGGAGATGATCGCTACCGGAATTGTATATCTTAAAGATAACAGGACAGATACATATCAGCCATTTATTTCCGGAAATGGTAAGTACTGCAGATATGACGTAGAAAAAGGGCAGATTATCGAATTATAAAACGTTGAGATTGATTTGCATCTTATTATATTATGCATAATCTTAAGAATTGCATAATACAGAACAAACAACCATCATTGAGTCAGTACATACAAGAAAGAATCCTGCTTGCAGGATTCTCCGCCTGCGGCGGGTCGCTTCAGCGACATAATTCCTCTCCGTCGCAGTGCGATCCTGCCCGGAGGGCTTTTTTATGTTATAGGAACATTACGGAGTAATTTCCTATAACATAAAAATGCCATGTAATTTACTGCCCATCGGCAATATATTACATGGCATTTCTCACATTCTCAGATATTTATCTGAAACCACCAATTTCTGATCTTTTCTTCATCCTCCGGCAGCTGCTTATGATCAGTCACCCTTCAGTACAACACGGATCTTCTTATAAATTACAAATACGATCAGAGATGTCAGTGCATATTTAAAGATATTAAACGGAGCAATGATCAGCAGTGCAAAGGTAAGCAGTCCGTTTACGGAGCTGTGTACTGCGCTTCCCATCTGGATAAAGGTCTCGATCGGCATTCCAAACGCCTTACCGTAAGCCGGAAGCAGTACAAAGGCATTGACAAAGCATGCAAGGATCGCTGTCAGAACTGTTCCCACTGCCATACCTGCAACTGCATGTACTCTGCTCTTTTTGTGACGGAAACGGTAGATCAGGCCGGCCGGTACCACATAGGCACATCCAAACAGGAAATTGGCAACATCACCAACACCGGCAGTCATGGTTCCCTTAGTCACAAGATGTACGAGAATCTTCACAAGCTCGATCAGGATACCTGCCACAGGTCCCATAGCGAAGGTTCCTACCATAACCGGTACCTCGGAAAAATCAAGCTGATAAAAAGACGGTGCAAGAAACGGGATCGGAAACTCAAGATTCATTAATACTCCTGCCACAGCACCAAGCATGGCTACCTGCGCGATGGTTCTTGTTCTGCTTCTTTCCACGGCATTTCCTCTCTGTAATATCTGTTCACTCATAACTCTCTCTCCTTCTTCAGAAATATTCAAAGAAAATTTCCACAAGAAATCTTTATGCGAAAAAAATTTCTATTTCTTCACATAAAAAGCCCCGGGAGCTTCTTCCCGGGGCACTGAGCACGTTCTTTAAATACTGCGCGTTCTTCTCTCATCCAGACTTTACTGTCGGTTCCGGAATTTCACCAGATCAGCCGCCAAAGCGGGTCGCGGACTATACCGCCGGTAGGGAATCACACCCTGCCCCGAAGAAATTTTCTTTTTTATGAGTTCATTATAACGCGCTCTTTTTATAATTACAAGGCTTAATTCTGTCACAGAAGCATTCTGCTCCATTTATATAAATCTAAGATCCACTCCTTTATGATCAAACCCAGATTTTCTTTACCGTACTCCAGCTACTGTAAAGAACCTTTTTTCCGACTCTTTTATATGACCGGATGCGGACATAATAGGTCTTTTTGTTTTTCAGTCCTGATATCTTATATCTGGTCGCAGACTGTTTTCCAACTATGACCGTTTTTCTTTCTTTTGTAAATCTGCTGTCTGCTGCATACTGGATCTGATAGCCGGTTGCCTGTATATTTTTTTTCCAGCTTGCGGTAAAGGATCTGTTTGCTTTTTTCAGTCCTGTCAGCAGAGTTTTTGGAGGCAGGATCTTAAAGGTAAGCGTTTTGTTGATACGACTGTATTTTCCGGTCCCTCTGACCTGCACATGTTCCAATTCCGGAATTTTATTATTTTTGTAATACAGCTTATAAGCACTCGCACCGATCTTCTTTCCATTTACAGTTACGGTTACTGATGGCCGGATGGTTTTTCCCGTACAAGTGTAAGAGGTTCTGTTTAGCTTAACATTGCTGACAAACCTTTCTGTCTTTTTTATGATCTTGAAATGAATGGTTGCGGTACCTTTATAATAACCGGTACCATAAATGGTTACCGTTGCCACACCCGGATACTGATTATCCTCGTAGTACATATAATAATCTTCGCCGGCTTTCAATCCGGGAATTACGATGGCAGGTGTGAGTTCTTTTCCTGTATATATCTGATCAGCTATTGGATCCGCAGCCGGTAGTTTTCCGTAAATAGTAAAATATAATGTTTCCGATCCTTTATAATTGCCGATTCCCGTGAGCTCTGCACGAGCTTCACCAGGCTTTTCATTATTAACATAGGTTACCGTATAATCTTTTCCCTGTACCAGTCCGTCAATTACCACTTCCGGTTCCACTTTTTTTCCTTTAAAGGTGGTTTCCAGGTATGTCTTCATTTATTTCCGCAAAATTAGCACACATACATTCCATTTTCATCTGGCGTAATCTTGAAACTCCGCTCTTACTGTACCGCAGAAATTATCTTTTCCCGTTGATCTTTACAGTTCGCAGTTCCTGCATTGATATTATTTTCATAAGTTACTTCATAATCGGAGCCCTGCTCAAGTTCCGGTGCGGATTCACTGGATTCTATTTCAGGTTCATGGCTTTTTCCATTATATTCATATTCTGGAGTGATCTGTTCAAACCATTCATTCTGAAGCGGTATCCGGTTGTCTGCTGACAGCTCCACAAACATGTAGCCACGGTCCTCTGCGTATTTCTGAAGTGTAGAATCCTTTTTTCCCGCGATCAGTGCTGAATCCCTGAACGCATCATCCGCCCAGATAGTATCTGTGCTCAGTACTCTTATCCTGCACTCGGAAGACAGACGAAGTCCATTTTTCCCAACTGATTTTACAGATGCGGGAATTATAATATCACGGATCCCTGAACTGCTCTGGAATGCATATTCACCGATTTCTTCCAAGCCTTCGTTCAGGACAGCTTTCGTAAGCGACGAACAGTTTCCGAATGCACCTTCTCCAAGGCTTCTGACACTTCCCGGGACTGTTATGGAAGAAACATTTACACAGTAATAAAAAGCATAGTCTCCCACGCTTACAGTTCCATCCGGAATCTGGTAATCTCCGGAACGTCCGGACGGAAACACGATCAATTTTGTGCCATCCTTACTGAATACCACTCCGTCTTTTTCAGAAAAATACGGATTTTCCGGATCTACTTTAATTTCTGTCAGACTGGACTCAGACAAGCCCTCCACAAAAGCAGCCAGCCTATAGATGACACATTTGGGGGAATCGTAACAGATTTCAATTTCTCACAGTTGTAAAAAGCATTCTTTTCGATGGTTGTAAGCGAATCCGGCAAAGTAACAGACTCTATATCAGAAGCCTGGGTGCAATACTGGAAGGTACTGTTTCCAAGAACCGTTACTTTTCTTCCGTCAATAGTATCCGGAACTACGATATTTGTATCTGTCCCTTCATACTGATACAGCCTGAGTGTTCCATCATTCAGGATCTCATAAGAATAGTCATAGTCCATTTTGGACAATTCATAATGTCTGGGGGCATTTCCCGTATATCCACAGTCAACCAGATATCTTTCGCCGTCAATGATGACTACGGAGTTCCTGTGACCGCTCCCGCCCCCGGATCATTTGCCGCATACCTTGCATACACGGTCAGTCCCAGTTTTCGCACATATAGTTCACTGCGCTGGTATTGGCCCAGCAGTCTCCGCCGCCATCCAGCATCAGGCTGTATAGCCGGAATGATACTGACTGTAATTAAAGTTGTTGGCAAGCCATCTGGCGATTGTCTCAACCTTTTTATAATCGGACATTTCCGCAGTAATATTTTCTTTGAGGAATGTATCCATTTTTTGTTCTGCGTAATACTCCGCATAATCTTTGAGTATGAATTTATAATAAACGGTACTATTTCCATCCTGTACAGAGATCAGGGTCTCTCCAAACATGTATTCCCACTGGCTCTTTACGTCATTTCCGTTTTTGTCTACATAGGTTACATACTGCATTTTAGGAGTAACAAGACCGGTTTCGCTGACTTTCGCAGTATAACCGGAAACAACCGTATATACCGGATTTTTGCCGGATGTCTGGATCTGATAAGATGTCTGCATGGTATCCGGCATGGAGATCACACTGCTGTAGGTATCATTCATCGCATACAGATATATTTCTGTGCTCTCTACATCTGTTTCTTTTTCGGAAGTGCCTGCTGCCGGAATATCATCTGTGAATATATCTTCCTGCTGCTCCTGGTTTTCTCCGTCACCAAAAATTTCTTCCGGTGCCGCAGCCTCCTCTGTTCCTTCTGCTTTTCTGATGAACGCCGAAGGTTCTTCCAGAGTTGATTCTCCTTCAGAATCCTGTTGTATTTCCTCACTCTCTGAGCTTTCAGCTTCATCCGTTTCCGTTCCGATATCTGATCCCGGAAACTCTTCTTCTGTAATCTGATCTGTGCTCACGGCAGTATCTTCTTCCGTGATCTGATCTGTGTTTACGGTATTTTCTGATTCTTCAGAATTCCCGTCATCTGTAAAAGTATCAATGGTGTCTGTCATATCCGTCTGTGCGTCTGTAAAATCTTCGGCCGCCACCGGTCCACATGGAACAACAGACATACATAATGACAGACCAAATGCTATCAATTTTTTCGGAAATTTCATTTCGTACCTTTCCTTCCTTTTTATGTAAACCGTTTATATGTAAGTTCTGTTTTTATTATAACGCGGCCCTGTCTTTTCGCAAGCTGCAATAATGTCCCCTACTCTGCAAAAAACCGCTGTGATCTTCATTTTAGATCACAGCGGTTTATGTTTTATTATCGGAACATCAGACTTTCCACAATTTCAGCATTACTGTTCTTTCCATATCCGCATTCGATCAACCAGTTTTCTGGCTGGATACTGCCAACACCACGTTCTACTGTGATGCTGCATGCTCATATGCATTCTGTATTCTTACAGAATATCGATATGCTCTCCTGCAAGTGCCTTGTTCATGCTTCGTACTGCGCAGAATTTACCGCACATGGAGCAGGTATCATCATGCTCCGGTTTGCGCTCGTTCCAGATACGTTTTGCTGTTTCCGGATCCATGGCGCATTCCCACTGTGCCTCCCAGTCAAGCTTTCTTCTGGCATCTGCCATCTTGTCATCGATCTCACGGGCACCGCGGACACCTTTGGCAATGTCTGCTGCATGAGCTGCGATCTTAGATGCCATGATTCCCTGTTTTACGTCCTCAAGATTCGGAAGTGCAAGGTGCTCGGCCGGTGTTACATAGCAGAGGAATGCTGCTCCGGACATAGCAGCTACTGCTCCGCCGATCGCGGATGTGATGTGGTCATATCCCGGTGCAACGTCAGTTACGATAGGTCCTAATACATAGAACGGTGCACCCTGACAGATGGACTGCTGTACTTTCATATTTGCCTCAACCTGATCAAGCGGCACATGTCCCGGTCCCTCAACCATAACCTGAACGTCCTTTTCCCATGCACGTTTGGTCAGCTCGCCAAGACGTACAAGCTCCTCGATCTGGCATACGTCTGTTGCGTCAGCCAGACATCCCGGACGGCAGGCATCTCCAAGGGAGATGGTCACATCATACTCGCGGCAGATATCCAGGATCTCGTCGTAGTATTCATAGAACGGATTCTCCTCACCGGTCATGCACATCCATGCAAATACAAGAGATCCTCCTCTGGAAACGATATTCATTTTTCTCTTGTGATTACGGATCTGATCGATGGTCTTTCTTGTGATTCCACAGTGAAGAGTTACAAAGTCAACACCATCCTGTGCATGGAGTCTTACTACATCGATAAAATCTTTAGCTGTCAGCGTATCAAGATCTCTCTGATAGTGGATAACGGAGTCATAAACCGGAACGGTTCCGATCATGGCCGGACACTCGGATGTCAGCTTGCGGCGGAACGGAATGGTATTTCCGTGGGAAGAAAGATCCATGATAGCATGGGCGCCCATGTTTACAGCTTCCATTACTTTCTGCATCTCTACATCGTAGTCCTTGCAGTCTCTGGATACACCAAGGTTTACATTGATCTTGGTGCGGAGCATGGAACCTACGCCCTCCGGATCGATACATTTGTGATTTTTATTTGCACAGATCGCCACCTTACCGGAGGCTACCAGCGGAAGCAGTTCCTCTGTTGTCATGCGTTCCTTCTTAGCTACGATCTCAAGCTCAGGTGTGATGATGCCTTTACGGGCTGCCTCCATCTGTGTACTGTAATTTCTCATGTAAAAAAAATCTCCTTCCATAAATTCTTTGTGGTTATGCAACAAAAAACCGGCTGCTGCAACGCATACGCATCACGGCAACCGGCTCTTAATCTTACGTACTTAATGAAAATCTTCTGTACTTCTGATCTCTTCTGTACTCTCTGATCTTCTGTGTCTTTAAGAATCCTTCGTGCATATGTCCCTACGTTGGCATTATCCAAATCAGGTTATGGGTCAAGACATTTACAGTCTACTCTCAGCTCGCTTCAGCGGGCCCCCCGGTTTTCATATGTTGGGGACGTTTGTTCGTCCATGTGGTTATTATAGTATACCGGCTAAAATTTGTAAACCACAATTCTGCATTTTATGACTTTTTCTTTCGACATAATCTGCCATTTTATCTCTCAAACTCCCCCGGATCTTTCTTTACAGACATTCTTCCACAGCTTTTCTGTTCCCCGTCAGGAGGATATCCGCAATCCGCATTCACTGCTTATTGCTTTTCGCAATTACAGCAGTCGATTTCCCTGATCCGGTCAATCTCTGCAAGGTTTTCTGCACCTGCACGGCGGATCCCCGCAAAAATGGAACCCGCAATATTGTGCCATACACTGAAGATCGCGCCCGGAAGTGTTGCAAGCGGATTGCTGCAAAATTAGCTGCTGCCAGTGAGACAGCAAGGCCACTGTTCTGCATGCCTACCTCTATAGCTATAGCTGTTGTTCTGGAATACTCCACATGGAAGATTTTTGCAGCCAGAAATCCCAGCATCATACCACAGAAATTGTGGATCGCCACTACTCCAAGCACCAGAACTCCACAGCTTACGATCTTCTCTGCATTTACAGCCACAATTCCTCCGATGATCATAACAATAGCTACAACCGACACCAGCGGCATAACATCGGATACCTTATCCACATGCTCTCCCGCAAGGCTCCGAAGAAAAACTCCCAGGAGAACCGGGATCAGAATTACCTTTACCACAGAAAGCACCATGGCCCAGAAGGATACTTCCACCCAGCTCCTGCCAGAACATATACAAGAAACGGTGTCATCAGCGGTGCTGCCAGTGTGGAAACTATAGTCATTCCCACAGAAAGCGCCACATCACCTCCTGCGATATAGGTGATCACATTGCTGGCTGTTCCGCCCGGACAGCATCCCACCAGGATCACTCCCAGTGCCAGATCTGCCGGAAGGTTCATCACTTTACACAGAAGCCAGGCGATCACCGGCATAATGGTATACTGAGCCACTGCACCGATCACCACTTCTTTGGGTCTGGAAAAAATTGCCCGGAAGTCATCCAGCTTTATGGTCAGGCCCATACCAAACATGATCACTCCCAGAAATACAGACGTATAGTTCGTCATCCAAGAAAATCCGTCACGCCAGAAAAAAGCCAGGCAGGAAAAAGCGATGATAATGATCCCGATGTATCTGGATGCAAGGCTGCTGATAATTCCAATTTTCTTTAAAACTTTTCCCATACATTATACCTCATAGCTGAAGTTGTCGATCAGTCTTGTTTTTCCGATGTAAACAGCCATTGCTACAAGAACGCTGCGGTCAGCTTTTTCCACCGGCTGCATGGTAAGTGCATCTACCATGGATACATAATCGATCTTTGCCAGAGGCTCTGCTTCGATCACTGCTCGCATTTTTCCGAGAAGCTCTTCTGCCGGGATTCCTGCGTGAATGGCTTCCTGTCCGGCTTTTACTGCCTTTGACAGGCAAAGAGCTGCTTTTCTCTCTTCAGGGCTTAAGTATGTATTTCTGGAGGATTTTGCAAGTCCGTCCTCCTCACGGATGATCGGACAGCCTACGATCTCAATATCGAAGTTCAGATCACGCACCATCTTGCGGATGATGGCCAGCTGCTGTGCGTCTTTCTGTCCGAAATATGCTCTGTCCGGTGCCACAATATGGAACAGCTTGGTCACAACGGTACACACACCTTTGAAATGGATCGGACGTGTTTTTCCGCAAAGTGTCTCTGACAGAGTATCTATACTTACAAATGCGTGGGGATCATGATACATCTCGGAAGGCTCCGGGCAGAAGATCAGGTCTGCTCCCAGGCTTTCGCAGAGTTTGCTGTCACGCTCAAAGTCTCTCGGGTAGGCTTCCAGGTCCTCGGTAGGACCGAACTGTGTAGGATTGACGAAATCGGATACCACTACGATATCATTCTGCTCTCTGCATTTTTTGATCAGGCTTGCGTGTCCCTCATGGAGAAATCCCATGGTTGGCACAAGGCCTACTGTTTTTCCTTCTTTTTTCCACGCTTTGATCTGTTTTCTTGTTTCTTCTACTGTTTTTGTTACCTGCATTGTGCTCTCCTCTTTTCCGGTTCTGGAACCGGTTTTCTTAATAGATTCGAGATAGCCTCTTTTCTGAATTCACCTTCGTCTTATTATCTTCCTGATCTGCGTCAGGCCATATCCTTCAGCAGTCCGTGTTTCTCATAATTGGTCACTCTGCTGATCCTGTTCTCTTCATCTACAAATACAACTGCAGGCTTGTGAGTACGGGCTTCTTCCTGCTCGTACTGTGCGTAAGCATGATGATGATCTTGTCACCGGTGCTTACACATCTTGCTGCTGCTCCGTTCAGGCAGATCATACCGCTTCCGCGTTCTCCGCAAATGGTGTATGTCTCGAAACGGCTGCCGTTGTTCACATCTACGATCTGGACCTTCTCATATTCCAGTATCCCGGCAGCTTCCAGCAGTTCCTCATCCACAGTGATACTTCCTACATAATCCAGTTCCGCCTGGACAACGGTTGCTCTGTGGATCTTTCCTTTTAACATCTCTATTGTCATCTTATATAAGTCCTTTCCTGCAGGGAATAATTTTCAAGTGGATAAAAGCATCCGCTTCTGTATTTAATAAAAAAGCGTCTCGGGGTACACTTCGACCCTGAAACGCGTCTGATTGATTCCCTGTATATTGAGTCCTGTTTTTTATACACGAAAAGCATGCTCTTCAACAGTTGCTCAAAATTCCCATAACTGTTGTAACGCCTTCGTTATCATCGATACAGGCTCGTATCTTTTATAATTTTCATATATCCGTCCGTTCCCGATCCCGGGTTCCGGCTGGCTATTTTTATATAAGATTCCAGTGATTTCAGCCAGAGTATAGTTTTGAGTCCAAATACTATCTCTGTGGGGTATTATTGCACCCCGACACTGGTTTGTCAATAATTTTCATATTCTCTAGTATCGTGAATGGCAGTAATAATCTCAAAACCAGTTACTTTCACCAAAAAACCCTCCCACACAGCAATTTCTCTGCCATGTGAAAGGCTTTAGCTTTCTTCCTTTATACATATTATTTATGGATATGCACATCCAGCTGATTATAAGGAATCTCAATTCCATAATAATCAAAATCTTCCTTGATCCTCTGGTTCAATCTCCATCTGGCTGCCCAGTAGCGGTCGGTATCTACCCAGACACGAAAGCCCATGATCACAGAGCTTTCTGCCAGCTCGTCTACGAATACCACCATCTCTTCGTCTTCTCTTGTATCCGGATCCTCGGTGAGGATATCTTCCAGGATATCCTTGGCCTTCTGGATATCTGCATTGTAAGAGATCCCCACTTTGATCTCCAGCCTTCGCTGATCCCTTGCTGTTACGTTGGTGATGGTCACATTGGAAAGAGTACCGTTCGGGATCACGATGTGCTTGTTATCAATGGATAACAACGTTGTATAACAGATCTCGACCTTGGCTACCGTTCCCTCGCTTCCGTCCTGTCCGTTAACGATGATGTAATCCCCTACCTGGAAAGGCTTGAACAGAAGAAGCATCATACCTCCTGCCAGGTTGGCAAGTCCGCCCTGGAGGCAAGACCCATAGTAACACCTGCAGTTCCGAGAAGTGCTGCCAGAGATGATTCCTTTACTCCAAAGCTTGTGGATATGTTAAAGATCAGGAGTATGTAAAGTATGATCTTGACCAGTGAGGACATAAACTGTGCCACTCCTGTATCCAGCCTGGATTTTGTCAGTGATTTCCTCACAAACTTTACGATCCATTTAATTACCGTGCTTCCTACCCAGAAAGCAACAATAGCCAGAACAACCTTGATTCCGAATTTCGTGATGTCCGGCAGATAATTTTCAAACATCTGCCTGTACTGGCTTACCTGATTTCCGACCTCCTGCACGGTCTGTACAGTACTATCCAAATATAATCCCTCCTGTCTGATCGATCATTCGATATACATATGCGGATCGATCTATGAGCTTCAAAGCTTATTTCTGATATAAGCATTTCCTATAATCCGCATCTGGTAATATAATAATACAGCAGTGGTTTTTCCCTGTAAACCTGATTTCTCCGGTTCTATAAAGTATAGGGTATAAACCACTGCTGTATTTCTATTATAACTTTATTGTATATCGGTCCGGTAATCCGCCGCAGAATGCTGCAGAATATACTTGCCTGCTTCTCTTTACTCAGTTTTTCTCTTTATTTACTGATCCCCTTCATGGAAAGCTGATCCGTTTCTTCTTCATATCAACCCCAAGAACACGGACATCTACGATATCTCCCACACTGACTGCTTCCAGCGGATGTTTGATGAATTTCTCGCTCATCTCGGAAATATGGACCAGGCCATCCTGATGCACACCGATATCCACAAAAGCACCGAAGTCAATGACATTGCGGACAGTTCCCTTAAGAACCATGCCCTCTTTCAGATCCTTCATATCCAGGACATCGGTACGGAGGATCGGTTTCGGCATCTCGTCACGTGGATCTCTGGCAGGTTTTTCCAGTTCCTTTACGATATCACGTAAGGTTGGCTCTCCGATCTCCAGCTCCTTTGCCAGTTTTCCGTAATCGCGGATCTGCCCGGAAATACCGGTAAGCTTACGCTCTGCCACATCTTCCGGTGTGTAGCCCAGCTTTTCCAGGAGTTTTTTTGCTGCGTCATAGCTTTCCGGATGGACACTGGTTGCGTCCAGAGGATTTTTGCCTCCTGTGATCCGTGTGAAACCTGCACACTGCTCAAAGGCTTTCGGACAAGCTTGGCAACCTTAAGAAGCTCTCTTCTTGTCTGGAAACGGCCGTTTTCCTCACGGTAGGCTACGATATTCTTTGCGATGGCCTTGCTGATTCCGGAAATATACTCCAGAAGGGATGCAGATGCAGTATTCAGATCCACTCCGACCTTGTTTACACAATCTTCCACAACGCCGTTAAGGCTTCCCCCAGCTTTTTCTGGTTCATATCATGCTGATACTGACCGACACCGATGGATTTCGGATCGATCTTTACAAGCTCTGCAAGCGGATCCTGTACACGTCTTGCAATGGATGCGGCGCTTCTCTGTCCAACATCGAAATTCGGGAATTCTTCCGTAGCAAGCTTGCTTGCGGAATATACAGAAGCACCTGCCTCGTTGGTGATGACATACTGGACCTTTTCCGGGATTTCCTTAAGAAGCTCCACGATAATCTGCTCGGATTCTCTGGATGCCGTTCCGTTTCCTACAGAGATCAGTGTCACATGATATTTGCTGATAAGCTTTTTCAGGGTTTCCTTTGCGGCACGGATCTTGGTCTCATTGGTTGGTGCTGTGGGATAAATAACTGTGGTATCCAGAACCTTTCCGGTAGGATCTACCACTGCCAGCTTGCATCCGGTACGGAAGGCAGGGTCCCAGCCAAGAACTACCTGTCCTGCAATTGGAGGCTGCATGAGAAGCTGCTCCAGATTTTTGCCAAAGACATGGATGGCACCGTCCTCTGCTGCCTCTGTAAGGGCGCTTCGGATCTCACGCTCAATAGCCGGTCCGATGAGACGTTTATAGCTGTCCTCAATGGCTTCTTTCAGAACAGGTATAGTGTATGGATTATCGCGGATGATCACCTGTTTTTCAAGATAACGGATGATCTCTTCCTCAGGTGCAAGGATCTTCACAGTAAGGAATTTCTCTTTCTCACCACGGTTCAGAGCAAGGACACGATGACCTGCAAGCTTTTTCACCGGCTCCTCAAAGTCATAATACATCTCGTATACAGACTGCTCCTTCTCATCTCTTGCGGTGGAACATATAGTTCCCTTATCCATTGTTCTCTTACGGATACTGATACGATAATCTGCTTCATCAGAAATGTGTTCTGCAATGATATCTCTGGCACCGCTGATGGCCTCTTCCACGGTTTTGACTTCTTTTTCCTCAGAAAGAAATGCTTTTGCCTCTTCTTCAAGAGGTTTCTTCGTCATCTGAAGAAGGATGATGTCGGCCAGAGGTCCCAGACCTTTTTTCCCTGGCGATGATGGCACGTGTACGGCGCTTCGGGCGGTACGGACGGTAAAGATCCTCTACCACAACGAGTGTCTGCGCTGCCTCGATCTGTTTCTTCAGCTCCGGAGTCAGCTTGCCCTGCTCCTCGATGCTGCCCAGAACCTGAGCCTTTTTATCCTCAAGATTTCTTAAATAAGTAAGATCTCTCATTAAGATTACGAAGCTGTTCGTCGTTCAGTGTACCGGTTGCTTCCTTACGGTATCTGGAAATAAAAGGAATGGTGCAGCCTTCATCGATCAACTTAACCGCTGCCTCGACCTGCCATTTCTCAACGTTCAATTCTCTGGTAATTACCTGAATAATATCCATTTTTATCTTTCTCCCGTTGTTTCAAATTTGCCTGAGGCTGCTTTTTCCTCTTTACACAGCTTCTGACATTTATCAAAGATCAATCTGTGCGATCACGTCCTTCAGAGCATTGGCGCTTGCATGAAGCTTCTCTGTCTCCTCCTCGGTCAGCGGAACACGAACGATACGTTTTACGCCTTCCGGTCCGATAGAAGCCATGGTACTAAGACATACGTCTTCAACACCGTACTCTCCGTGAAGCATGGTTGATACACTGACTATTGTATCAGATGCTGCAAGAAGAAGCGAGCAAAGTCTGCAAACAGATACGGCTACCGCATAAAATGTAGCCCCCTTCTTGGCGATCACAGTTGATCCTGAAGTATGAACATACTCCAGAACCTCTTCTCTGTCAAGTGGCTGCAGATCTTTCTGATCCTCATGAACGATCTTGTCAAATTCATCAAGGGTCGCACCTGCAACAAAGGCTCTGGACCACGGTACAAAGGAAGTATCTCCATGCTCTCCGAATACATAGGCGTGGATGTTTTTCTCAGATACACCGTAGTGCTGAGAAAGTCTGCAGCGGAGACGGGCCGTATCCAGGGCGGTTCCGGAACCAAGGATCTGATTTTCCGGCAGTCTGGAAAGCTTTGCAAATGCATAAGTCATAACATCACATGGATTACTTACGATAATATAAAGCGCTTTGGGAGCCACCTTTACGATCTCCGGAGTAATACTCTTCATAATGTTGACGTTGGTCTGTGTCAGCTCGATGCGAGTCTGTCCCGGTTTTCTGGCAATACCGGAAGTGATGATCACAATGTCAGAATCTGCAGCATCCGGGTAATCTCCTGCCACGATGGAGATCGGCTCACGGAAACTGGTTCCCTGCTCAATATCCATAACCTCACCTTCAGCCTTATCTTTGTTAATATCGATCAGAACAATCTCTGATGCAATACTCCTCTGTGATAAGGTATAAGCGATAGTTGCTCCTACACTTCCTGCTCCGATGATCGTAATTTTACTGCTCATATTTGTTCTCCTTTCAGCGTTGTTTGTCATTTTAATAACAACTTTAATTATACACATTCAAACATAACATAAAACATTGCCCTGTGCAATAAAAATTTTATTGTATTTCTCAGGTTAATCCCCGCTAATTTGCGTTTCAAATTATTTAAACCGCTTATATTTTCTGATATTTTTCCTATTATTCTGTATACATTCCTGTTATTTTTTTATCGATTTATAGAAGCAATTTCAGAAACCTAGCAAAAAACCTCTGAACTCCAAAAAAATCAAGAAGTCCAGAGGTTTCTTTCACCTCTTATTATTGGCTTAGATTCAGATGTTTATAGCTGCTCCAACGTTCACCCGGTTAATTCTTCGCCTGGGCAAGGGCCTTTTGTGCAGCGTCCAGGATCCCTTCGGAGGAATATGTGGCTCCGCTGACAGTATCGATCCCATCCGCCGACTGGTTTGCCATGATCTGAGAATAGATCGTGCTCCATGCAGGATCAAAAAATTCCGGTGTATCCTGATTTGTCTGCTCAATGGATGCGATCTGGCCTCCTGAGATCGTAATTGTCAGATATGTTTTTCCTCCATATCCAAAAGCCGAGCCTGTATACGTTCCATCTCTGTACATTCCCACCGGTTCCGGTGCTTCCGTTGGCTCCGGTGTTGCATCCGGCTCATCTGTCCCTGGTGTTGGAGTTACATTGGGTTTTTCAGGAACCGGCGTCACATCCGGGTCGTCCGGCGTCGGGGTTGCTGCCGGCGTCTCTGTTGGCTTCGGTGTGGCCGTTGGCTTCGGCGTTGCCGTAGGTTTCGGTGTGGCTGTTGGCTTTGGTGTCGGTTTCTTTGTCGGAGTTGGTGTGGGTTTCTTTCCATACTCCGGATTGATCGCTTCTTTAAGAGCTTTTTTTACAGCGTTGAGGATTCCGTTGGAGGAATAGGTTGCTCCGCTGACTGCATCAATATCATCTACAGAATCCGTACCAATGATCTGTTCCTCCAGCACGCTCCATGCTTTTTCAAAAAACTGCTCTGTGTCCGTATTTTCCTGTTTCAGAGCTTGGATCACTCCATCCTTGATGGTCACAATTACTTTCACGTCTCCATTGAAGCCCTTTGCCGAAGCTGTATATTTACCATCCAGATATTTTTTCGGACTGTCCGGATCTTCCGGTTCCTTTGTAGGAGATGGTTTTTTGGATGGTTTTTTTGTAGGTGACGGAGCTGATGTCGGAGTTGGTAAGCAGTTGCCGCAGGTGTAGGGGTGACCTGCTGGCTGTTTCCATCTGCCGCTGCCTGGGAGAGGGCATTCTGAACTGCTGGATGATTCCGTTGGAGGAATAGGTTGCTCCACTTACTGCATCTACATTCGGTGTATTTCCGGCGATCATCCTGCTGATCACACCCTGAGCTGACGCAAAATACGACGCGGTTTCTCCAGATGCCTCCAGAATATCTATGGCCGCAATCTTTCCGCCGCTGATTGTTACTCTCACGCGGATCGTCCCGCCAAATCCGGTTCCGCTTCCTTCATATGTACCGTCCTTATATCCATCTGCCGGAACGCTTGCTACCGGTGTCTGCGTGGTTCCCTGTCCTGCGGCGCCGGCATTGTTTTTTGCAGCTTCGGAAACTGTCCTTGTACCGGAGCTTTTTTTCGCTGCTGTTTTTTTCGCACTTTTTTTCGATGAGCTTTTCTTTTTTGTTGTACTGTTTTTCTCAGCTGTGCTGTCAGAAACAGTATTTTCTTTTTCATACCCGAGATATTTTTCCAGCTCTGAAGCGGACATTACGGTCGTCTCTGCCTGCCCGACTGCTTCTGTCTCTCCATCAGAGCCCTTCGCCTTTATGCCTGAAAACACAAGCGCCGCAATCACAGCAGCTGCAGGGACCAGCTTGGTCCAGGGTATCTTCGGAGTATTTTTTTCCTCCTGCTTTTTATCTTTCAGATCTTTTTCCATGCTTCCTTACTCTCTCCTCTTTTCTTGCGGCCTCTGTCAGACATTGCTCTTCAGAAATCAGCAGACCTCTGCCGCAGACATTGCTCTATGTCTGCGGCAGAGGCTTCTGGATATCTGTGATCACATTCGGTTCAACAGTGAAATTATTTAACTGTTACCACAAATTTCTTTGTAATTCCGTTGCATTTCACTGTGATCGTTGCTTTACCTTTTTTGATTCCCTTTACAACACCCTTGCTGTTTACAGCTGCAACTTTTTTATTGCTGCTTGTATATGTAACCTTGCCTGCAGGTGCTGCTTTGGATCTGATGGTTGTTGTTTTACCTTTTTTGATCGTTGCAGAAGATTTTACAAGACTGAATGCAGGATTCTTGACAACTACTTTGCAGGTTGTCTTCAGGCTCCTGCCTTTGCTGTAATCGTAACGGTTCCTGCTTTAATTCCTTTTACAACACCTGTTTTACTGTTTACGGTTGCAACCTTTGTGTTGCTGCTTGTGTATTTTACAGTTGCAGATGGTGTTGCAGTTGCTTTTACAGTTGCTGTTTTTCCTTTGTAGATCGTTACGGAAGCCTTTGCGAATTTAATTGTAGAAGCTTTTACTGTTACCTTGCAGGTTGCTGTGGCATTTCCTACCTTTGCTGTGATAACTGCTGTTCCGGCTTTTACGCTTTAACAACACCCTTGCTGCTTACTGTTGCAACCTTTGTGTTGCCGGACTTAAATGTCACTGTTGCATCGCTGTCATTTGTTGTTGCCTTAAGAGTCGTTGTTTTTCCTGTATATACAGCTGCTGCTGTCTTATCAAGTGTAACTGTTACCTTCTGAAGCTCTTTCTCTGCTCCCTGAAGATGTTCAAGTGCTTCATTTACCTCAGCCTGACTTGCATCTGTTTTTGCAAGAATGTCTTCTGCTTCCTGAAGCTCACCGGCAAAGGACTTCCAGGTTGCAATTGTGTAATCTGCCTCTGCCAGAGCCTTTGCAGCTTCCACTTCTGTTTTAAGACTTGTAAAATCAGTCGGCTCCATTGTAGGATTTACGATATTCTCTGCAGTTGCCTGGAAACTGTAGGTATAGTCATTATATCCAAGAGCATACACTGTCAGTTTCCAGTATCCTGTTCCGTCTGTTCCTCCCGGAAGCTTGCAGCGTGCAGATTTTGTAAGTCCAAGCTGGATTCCCATTGCTTTATGCATCCAGTTATCTGCGGCAAACTTGGTTCCATAAGAAGCGAGGCATTTTGTATATGTGGAATCATCTCCATAATAATCCCAGCGTACAGCCTGCATATTTGCACCAAGATCGCCATAATTTCCATTGAGATCCACACGGAGGAATTCGCCGTAGCTTCCGCTTGCTGCTTTTACACTCGGCTTGATCTCTGTTGCTGTTTTTAACGCCTGATCCTTGATACCGGAAGCTGTTCCGTCTGATTTTCTTGCTGTAAATGTAAAGCCGTCACCATTTTTCTCCGCATATTTCAGACCATTTGTCTGTGCATTTACGTCTGCCACAAGGCCTTTGTAATACTGGAGATTGTTTTCACTGTATCCTCCGGAGAGCACAGCTCCATCCTGTACGACATTATACTTTTTGCAGAAATCTGCAAAATCTGCGGTCTTAACTGCTACCGGAACATATTTCAGACCATATATCTCATAATGACCCATCGTATAGGTTTTTCCATCTTCTGTTGTTATGCTGCCTCTGTTCCATTTTACCTTGGAACCGTCTGTAAGATAAAGTGTGCTTCCTTTATCCTCCCAGTAGGATACGTCGAATCTGGTTCCGTCTTCAGCAATGATCGTAGCTTCTGTCTGATAGCTTCCTCTGTGGAGTCCATGATTTGCAGTCGCTCTTGTTACTGTATCAAAAGCTCCTGTATCAAACTCACTATGTGAATCCTTCTCTTCTGAAGAACTTGTATCTCCAGCTGCATATACACCTTCTGCTGCCCAGTACTCACCCCAGGTAAGTCCTGCATATACGTACTGATACTCGCCTGTCAGCTGGTCAGAATCGGAAAATGCTTCCGCCACTTCATCGCCTTCTGTGAAATCCTCTTCCCCTGTAGAGAACGGGTCTGCTTCCTCTGCTGTCTCATCCAGAGTCTCGACAGCTTCTATATCTTCCTGCTGGATATCCTCTGTCTCGTCTGCAGCAGCTTCTGGTACTGCTACATCCTCTGCTGCTTCTTCTGTTATGTCTGCAGCATCCTCTATAGCTTCTTCTGCTACAGCTTCAGTATCCTCTGCCGTTTCCTCTGTGCTAAAATCCTCCGTATCTCCTGCCTCTGCCTCGGAAACCACGGCTGCATCAAGATCAGATGCCATTACAGCGGTCGGAAAGGTTGTTGCTGCCACTGCAAGACTTAAAATGCATGGAGCTGTTTTTTTCAATAGATTCCACTTCTGCATTGCTTATTCCTCCTAAAAATATGATATATTTATAGAACCCTTTCCAGGTTTACTATCGCAAGTACTGCGGATATGAGCATTCCCCTCTGCCAAACAGTCATAAACCGGATCGCCGGGAGATCAGCTTCACTCTGCAATATCCTCCACACTGTAGGAATCTGCAATCAGGCTGAACCGCTCTTTCATCCCCTCAGTGAGATACACATGATGGTCTTCATCCACAAAAAGTCCGTCTGCACCGTAAGCTTTCAACAGCTGTGTCCCTTTTTCCACCCCCAGCACAAAACATGCTGTGGAAAGCGCATCTGCCTCCAGACCTGAGTCACAGACTACCGTTACCCCGGTCACTCCGCTTTCTGCCGGATAGCCGGTAGACGGGTCCATAATGTGGTGATACCTTACACCATTTTCGATAAATATTTCTCATAATCTCCGGATGTGGAAAGAAATTCTGTACCATTTAAGGCAACCACACCAAGATAGTCATCCTCATTTTCAGCTCTAGGATCTGTCACTGCCACATTCCAGGAAGAACCATCCGGCTTGCTTCCGTAGGTCATGACACTGCTTCCTCCCAGATTCATAAGTGCTGCTGTTACATCCTTCTTTGTTTCCAGTTCTTTAAGGATCAGGTCACAGCCAATACCCTTTCCCGCTGCTCCAAGATCCAGAGAACAGCCCTCCTCCATGTGGATCGTGTTTCCGTCAAGAGAAATCTTCTGATATCCGGAGTCCTTCAGAACATTCTTAATTTCTGCTTCTTCCGGAATTTTCTGGTTTTCCCCTCCAATATCCCACAGGCGGATCAGCTTCCCGATGGTTGGGTCAAAGGCTCCGTCAGAATCCTCTGCGATCTTCAGAAGACGTTTCAGATATCCGGAAAGCTCGTCGGAAATCTCCGTATCTTTTCCGCTGTCTGCATTCACCTTATAGATCTGGGACTTCTCATTGGTCCAGGAAAGAAGGTTCGTCTCCACATCTGTCAGCACAGCTGTCAGCTTACTGTTTATATCGTCACCTGTGGTATAGAGTGTTTCTGATACCACAGTATCCATTGCAAAATCTGTATCGGTATATGTCTGTACATCATTTTCCGAAGCAGCCATGCACAGCACAGGAAACAACACCGCAATTCCTGTAAATGTAGCTGCTGCCAGAAAAGTTTTCTTTTTCAGAGCCTGATATCTCATAGATCATTTTTCCTCAATTGTTCCAATGTGAATATTTTTTCTCGGGCATGCTGCGGCACATGCGTGGCAGCAAAGACATTCGCCGGATCTGCCTGTGTCGCCGTCGATATCCAGATGAGCCGGACATCTTTTTTTACAGAGACCACATTTCGGCGGACATTTCTCACGGTTTCTCCGAAACAGTGCGCCCGGAAGGATTGGCATTAATGCAAAAACCGCTCCCATGG